>LNFM01000257.1_pt1 | contig 280548 bp, 289 predicted proteins | sample 596031 | NCBI WGS metagenome assembly LNFM01 (sample SAMN04254537, study PRJNA301005) | activated carbon metagenome | isolation source: dual media filters at the Ann Arbor, Michigan drinking water treatment plant | place: USA: Ann Arbor | reverse complement strand
CAGGCACTCGACCTTGGGATATCTCAGCCCCATGGACTTCGAGAAGCAGGCTAATGTAGCCTAACCTGGTGCCCGCAAAACCGGGTGCAGCTCAATCAAGCGCTCTTCATGTGTAGCGCGCAGCGGTGTCGCGGATCAGCGCAATCATGTTGGGGATGCCCTGCGTCCGGTTTGAACTGAGCTGGTTCTTCAGATCGAACGGGGCAAGGCACGCTTCGATATCGGTCGCCGCTATGGCTGCGGGCAGTTGATCCTGGACCGTGAGCAGCACCAGCGCGATGATGCCCTTGGTAATGGCGGCATTGCTGTCGGCCAGAAAATGCAGCGCGCCATCCTCACGCCGGGTGGGATAGACCCAGACCGAGGCCGAACATCCGCGGACCAAGGTTGTATCGGCCTTCAGCGCATCGGGCATGGGCTCCAAGGCGCGGCCGAGATCGATCAACAGGCGGTAACGATCATCGGCATCAAGGAAATCATATTCGTCGTGAATGTCGGACAGGCTGGTCATGCTTGTCCCGCTAGCGGGATGGACCTTAGAGGTCCACCCCGGCAGCAATGGCTTCCAACTTGCGGATTCGTTCCTTCAAATCGGCAATCTCGATCCGGGCGCTGGCGCTGGCGCCTTGCATTGCCGGCATCGGTTCGGGATGGGTGCGAACCAGCTCTTGCTGCTTAAGCGATAGCCAGCCGCGCCAGCCAGCCAGGCCAGCAAAGGTCACCATGGCCAGCCCGGCCAGGCTCGCAATGGCCAGCGTCACGGATAATGTGGGGTCGATCATCACAGATCCTCCTAGCGAATGTCGCGCAGCTTCTCGATCTCCAGATCGAGGCGGATGGCGTTGGTGTCTTCAGTCGCGAGCCGTTCGAGCACCGCGATCCGGTCTTTAAGAGCCTGAACATCATCACGCAGGCGGCGCGCATCGGGGTCCCTGGCAAGCGATGGGCTGGCGCCCTGCGCTTCATAGCGGGCACGCAACACGCGGGCACCAGCCACGATAAGGACCATCAAAACAACGGCTGACCAAAAACTCATCGGATTCACTCCAAGCTATATTTTCTTTTTCAATTCAACGGTTTCGGATCACGCAGCTTTTCGATCTCGTCCGCGATATCGATGCCGCGATCGGTGGTGATCCGTTCCAGAACGCGAACCCTTTGTTCCAGGCGTTCGGTCTGCGCCGCATATTGCGCTGCCTTTTCGGCGATCATGCTGGCTTCAGTTTCGATCTGCTTTTCACGAAGGCGCAGCCAAGGTTGGACGATCTGCTTGGCGACAATTGCAACGATTGGGATCAGCAGGGCAAAGAGGTAAACTAGACTGCCATAGTTCATGATGCGATCCTCAATTCGGCTTGATGCGCAATGCTTCAATCTCTGCGTGGAGACTGTGTGAACCGTCGGTGACGATCCGTTCGACATTGGCGAGCCGATCCTTGATTGATCCAAGTTCCGCGCGCAGCTGGGCGTTTTCCTGGCTTAGGAGCTTGATCCGTTCGACCGATTCCTGATCGCTCTTGGGGTAAAGTGCCTGCCCCCAATGACCATCGAGCGGGTAACCGTTCTTAATCCGCAGCCAAGTGGTGAACATCCAGCCGACCGTGCCGATCATCGTGACGGTAACGATCAGTGGCGCGACGCGCATCAGCGTTTCGATCGAGTCCATGTGATAATTCCCCCTTAGCGTAGCGCGTCAATGTCACGGGCAACCCGCTCGGCGGGATCGGTGGCGATCCGCTCGAGCACGGCGATCCGCTCTTCCAGTCGGCCGATCTGGCCGGTCAGACGCTGGTTCTCGTTCGAGAGCAGGTTGATGGCGCGCTCAGCTTCGGGATCATCCAGGTCGCGGATCACCTTTCCGCCGAATTCACTATCCAGAGGATAGCCGTGCTTTGCCCGGATCCAGGTCGTGATGACCCAGCCCACCGTCGACATCAGCACGATGACGACGATGAATGTTTGCGTGTTACTCATTGAAATAAACTCCCTCCCTTACCCCGAACCGGATCAGCGCAGGCTGTCGATTTCGTCGGCAAGTCGCGTATTGCGGCTGGTATAGGCAGTTTCGATGTCAGCGAGCCGACGATCGATGTCGCGGAATTTGGAACGAACGTCGCGGGTGGTGCGTGCCGGGTTGGAGCGGACGCCCTGCCAGAATTTCTGATCCTCGACCGTCTCGTACAAGCCATTTGGCTTCGCACTCGCCATCCAGGCGATCATCCAATAGGCGATCAGCGTCCAGGGGAAGCCCCCGGCCAACGTCAAGATCACCGTGCCGACACGGACCCAGATGACTTCGACGCCGGTATAGTCGGCAATCCCGGCACAAACGCCCAGCCATTTGCTGTTCTGCTTGTCGAGATAGAATTTGGTGCGGCTGGCGCTCATCTCAATTCCTCCTGGTGATGTCGTAATCGAGGGCTTCGGGCGTGCTGTTGCTGCCCAGTTTCCACTCGGGGTGATCGGCGGCGATGATGCGTTCGATCGTGTTGAGCCGGTCTTCCAAACGACGGGCCGTGTAATGCAGCTCGTCGAGCAGCTTTTCGTCCTCACCCGTCAGCGACGAGGTTTTCTTCCACTGCGTGATGTAATGAAGCACCAGCCAGGGCAGCCCAATGAACAGGATGCTCAGGACGATGGCGATCGTCATGAATTCTTCCATCTCAGTTCGCCTTGCCGATACGGGCCTTCAGCGCGGCAAGATCGGCATCGACCTTTTCGCTTGACCGCAGCTCGGCGATCTCTTCCTCAAGCGTCTTGGGCGGTGCGCCCAGGCTGAGTGCATCGGCGCGGCCTTCGGCGAAATCGACACGACGCTCCATAATTTCGAAGCGCGAAAACGCGTCCTGCACCTTGGGGCCGGCATAAGCCTCGCGCATCTTCACCCGGTTATGCGCGGATTCGAGCCGCGTCGTGATCGAGTTCTGGCGGGTGCGGGCCTCGCGCAGCTTGTTCTGCAGCTTGGTGATGTCTTCTTCAGCACTGCGCAGCGTATCGTCGAGCACGCCGATTTCGGCACCAAGCTGATCAGCCATGTCGACCGCCTTCTGGCGTTCCACCAGGGCTGCCTTGGCCAGGTCTTCGCGATCCTTCGACAGCGCCAGCTCGGCCTTTTCGGTCCAGCTGTCCTGCAGCTTTTCCAGCTTGGCGATGTGCCGACGCATTTCCTTTTGATCCGCAATCGTGCGCGCAGCGGACGCGCGAACCTCGACCAGCGTTTCCTCCATTTCGAGGATGATCATGCGGATCATCTTGGCCGGGTCTTCAGCCTTGTCGAGCAAGTCGGTGACGTTGGCGGCGATGATGTCTCGGGTTCGCGAAAAAATGCCCATCGGGGAACTCCTGACTAAATACGGGAAGATCGAAAGAGAGAGCGGCCGGGGTGCTTCAGGGGGAGCTGCACCCCGGCCAGGGGCGTCACCTATGGGGTTAGGCGACGGGAACGTCGTTGATCAGATGCGCCGTCTGGGCGGACTGAAGCGCGGCTGGCGCAATCGCGCCCATCACGCAGGTGGCGCTGAACAGCATCGCAAAGGCGATGGCGGTGATCGTGCGAACGGGGCTGGTTGCGTTGTAACCGGTATTCATGGCGTTTCTTCCTGAGCCTTAAGTGTTTCGTGCTGCCCAATCGGCAGATACCAACAGCTCAGCAGGAAGCGTGCCAATTTTGAAAATGGCGGATTTGCGCCATTTATGAACCTAGGCTGTCAAGTCTGGCCAATTTCACCTTGCCAAAGTTTGGGATTTTACGCCAAGTAATTGGCATGGATCGCACAACCCAGGTCATCGGTCAGTCAGGCGTCTTCCTGGACGTGCTGGAGCGCGCCAGCCGGGCCGCCGCCCTTGATCGCCCCGTGTTGGTGATCGGCGAGCGCGGGACCGGCAAGGAACTGGTTGCCGAGCGCCTCCACCGGCTGAGCCCACGCTGGGATCAGCCGCTCGTCATCATGAACTGCGCTGCACTGCCCGAAACGCTGATCGAAGCAGAACTGTTCGGCCATGAGGCCGGCGCGTTTACCGGCGCGACCAAGGCGCGCGCTGGACGCTTCGAAGAAGCGCATGGCGGCACATTATTCCTTGATGAGCTGGGCACCTTATCGATGGCGGCGCAGGACCGGTTGCTCCGTGCGGTGGAATATGGCGAGGTCACCCGCATCGGTTCATCGCGCCCGATCAGGGTGGACGTCAGGATTATCGGCGCGACCAATGAGCATTTGCCCGACAAGGTCGATCGACATCACTTCCGGGCCGATTTGCTCGATCGGCTGTCCTTCGAAGTGGTGACCCTGCCGCCGCTGCGCGCCCGCGCGGGGGATGTGATGGTGCTAGCGGAGCATTTCGGGCGACGCATGGCATCAGAATTGGGCTGGGCGGATTGGCCGGGCTTCACGCCAGCGGCGATGGAGACGCTGGTCAGCTATAGCTGGCCGGGCAATGTGCGCGAATTGCGCAACGTTGTGGGCCGGGCGGTCTATCGCTGGGAACGCGATGGGCCGATTGATGAAATCCAGTTTGATCCCTTTGCCTCGCCCTATGCGCCCGCCGCTGGCCCGCCGGGTGGAGCGCATGCCAAAGCCGATCCGGCCCCGATTGATATGTCGGCCGATACGCATCCCGACGAGCCATTGGCAGTGTGTGACGAAGAGGGGCCGTCCGATTTCAAATCGCAGGTGTCGCGGTTTGAACGCGACTTGCTGTCTCGCGCGCTTGCCGAGCATCGCTTCAATCAACGCGCAACCGCAGAGGCATTGGGGCTGAGTTATGACCAGCTTCGTCACGCCTTGCGGCGGCACGACCTGCTGCCCGCGTAAAATCCCAAGACGAATCGGTTGCGCAATGATCGCGGCGGACCCAATTGGGGCGTAACGGCGTTCCCAACGGTGAGCACGACGCGTGCATCACCACCCAACAGGAGACTATCCAATGGCTTTCGAATTGCCCGCACTGCCCTATGCCAAGGACGCACTTGCCCCCGTCATGTCGGCCGAGACGTTCGATTTCCATCATGGCAAGCACCACAAGGCCTATGTCGACAAGACCAACGGTATGCTGCTGCAGCATGGCCTGGAAAATGCGAAGCTTACGGACGTGATCAAGCACGCCAAGGACAAGGGCGAAAAGGGCCTGTTCAACAATTCGGCGCAGATCTGGAACCACACATTTTTCTGGCATTCGCTGACGCCAGATTATGCGGCGCCGACGGGCAAGCTGGCCGAGATGATCGCCAGCGAATTCGGCACGACCGAAGAACTGGTAAAGCAACTGGTCGCAGAATCGACCAACCACTTCGCGAGCGGCTGGGGTTGGCTGGTGCTCGATAGCGGCAAGCTGAAGGTGACGTCGCTGCATGATGCCGACACGCCAGTCGTTTATGATGGCATGAAGCCGCTGCTGACGATCGACGTGTGGGAGCACGCTTATTACATCGATTATCGCAATGCCCGGCCGGGGTATCTGGAAGCCGTGACGGCCAAGATTCTCAACTGGGAATTTGCCGCGCAGAATCTGGACGGCGCGGGCATTTCGCGCGCTGACCAGGGTTGATCGCATAGCGCCTCGCCCCACCGGGCGAGGCGCTAGCCTTCGGGCGGGATCGGCGGCGCGTTGCCGTCCATCTGCATGCCATGCTTCATCAGCATCGGCAGATTGGCGATCGCGAACAGCATCGTCATCGGGATCACGCCCCATAATTTATAGGCGACCCAGAAATCCCAGCTGGTGTTGCGCCAGACGGCTTCGTTCAGCACCGCCTGCACGATAAAAAATGCCGCCCAGTTGATTGTCAGCTGGCGCCAGCCCTTTGGGCTGAGCCCAGGATAAGCGGATTCGAGCACGAATTGCAGCAGCGGGCGACCCGTGACGAGCCCGAAAATCAGCACGCTCGCGAACATCAGATAAATGATCGTCGGCTTGATTTTGATGAAGGTTTCGTCGTGAAAATAGATGGTCAGGCCACCAAAGACCATCACCAACAGGCCCGACATCCACAGCATTGGTGAGATGTGGCCGGTCTTCCAGCGGGAGATGATCATCGCGATCACCGTTGCCGTCATGAAGGCGATAGTTGCGGTAATGACCCGGCCAATCTGCGGCCCGCCGACTAAGCCGTTGACGGCGAAAAACACGATCAGCGGCCCGAAATCGATCGCCATGCGTAAGCCCGGCGGCGCTGCCTTGGGGGAGGATTGATCAGCCATTTCTGGGCCTTTCCACGCCTGCGATGATCCGCGCAACTTCGTTCGCATCAAAGGGCCGCAAATCGCCAACCCCTTCACCGACGCCAATGGCATGGATGGGCAGCCCAAACTGCTCCGCGGCGGCCACCAGCACACCGCCGCGCGCTGTGCCATCAAGCTTGGTCATGACCAGCCCGGTCACCCCGGCGACTTCCTTGAACACTTCGATTTGCGATAAGGCGTTCTGGCCGGTCGTGGCATCCAGCACCAGCACCACGTCATGCGGCGATGCCGGATCGATCTTCCCCAGCATCCGCTTGATCTTGGCGAGCTCATCCATCAATTCGCGCTTGTTCTGCAAGCGTCCAGCGGTGTCCACGATCAACGCGTCGATCCCGGTCGCGGTCGCCTTTTTGACGGCATCAAAGACGATTCCGGCGGCGTCGCCCCCCTCGGGTCCGCGCACAATCGGCACGCCAATCCGGTCGGCCCAGGTCGCCAGCTGGCCGATCGCCGCGGCGCGGAACGTGTCACCAGCGGCGAGCATCACGCCATAATCCTGTTCGGTAAACAGATGCGCCAATTTGGCGATCGTCGTCGTCTTGCCCGATCCATTGACGCCAATCACCAATATGACATGGGGACGCGGAAAAGCGCTGATTTCAAGCGGGCGGGCGACCTTGGCCAGCACCTTTTCAATCTCTTCGGCAACGATCACCCGGATGCCGAGCTCTTCCATATTGCGCTCGAAAGCGCCTTCGGCGAGCCTTGCCCTGATCCGGACGGCTGTCGTCGGACCAAGATCGGAAGCGATCAGCGCCTCCTCAATCTGGTCCAGCGTATCGGTGTCGAGTCTGGCCGATCCAAGGCCCGCAAGGTTACCGATCAGACGATCTGAGGTGCGTTTGAAGCCGCCAAGCAGCTTTTCATGCCAGGCCGTGGTCATGCCGGCACCCCGATCAACCGCGCGCCATCGACGCCAGTGATGGTCATCGCCACAATTTCTCCTACCATCGTCGGGTGCGCCGGGTCACCCGGAACACGGATCTCGGCAAAATTCGGTGCGTGCCCGCGATCACCGGGGCGCTCAACCAGAATTGGCTGGACCGAGCCGACTTGGCCAGCCAGCCACGCCGTCCGGCGCGCGGACGCGGCGTCTCGCAACGCTGCCGCGCGGGCTTTGCGGATCGCGGGCGATACCTGCGGCATGCGCGCGGCCGGGGTGCCCTCACGGGGCGAATAGGGGAAGATATGCGCGTGGACGATATCGCAATCATCGATCAGCGCCGCGCTGTTGGCGAACTTGGCGTCATCCTCGGTCGGAAATCCAGCGATCAGGTCAGCGCCAATTGCAATGTTTGGGCGGGCGCGCTTCAAGCGCTCGACGATCCGCACTGAATCAGCGCGACTATGCCGCCGCTTCATGCGTTTCAGGATCATGTCGTCGCCAGCCTGCAAGGACAGATGGAGGTGCGGCATGATCCGTGGTTCCCCGGTCACAAGCTCAAACAGCCGATCATCAATTTCGATCGAATCAAGCGACGAAAGCCGCAATCTTTGCAGCGTCGGCACGTGCCGCAAGATGCGCTCAATCAGCATCGCCAGCGTCGGACTGCCGGGCAGATCGGGGCCGTAACTGGTCAAGTCCACCCCGGTAAGGACGATTTCCTGATAGCCAGCGGCGACCAGCGACGCGACACGATCGACCACGGCGCCAGCGGGCACCGAACGGCTATTTCCGCGGCCATGCGGGATAATGCAAAAGGTGCAGCGATGATCACAGCCATTTTGCACCTCAACAAAGGCGCGGGCATGCGCGTCAAAGCTGGCGGCAAGGTGCGGGCTGGTCGTGCGCACCGCCATGATGTCGCTGACCATCACAGGTGCGGTGCCGCTCCAAGCAGCCGGGTCAAGCTTTTCGGCATTGCCAATCACGCGGGAGACTTCGGGCATAGCAGCGAAGCCCGCCGGATCGATCTGCGCCGCGCATCCCGTCACAACAATGGCGGCTTCGGGGCGATCCCGGTGAGCGCGGCGGATCGCTGCGCGAGTCTCGCGCACTGCGCGCTGCGTCACGGCACAACTGTTGATGACGACCATGTCGCGCCCGGCAGTGATGGCGCGGATTGTTTCGCTCTCGGCCAGGTTCAGCCGGCAGCCAAGCGTGATGATTTCCGGATCAACGCTGCGGGCAGCAAAGGGGGCAGGGGCGACGGCGGGCATTGCCGCCGATCTAGGGGGCGCTCCCGGTGAAGTCCACTGCACCCCGGCGATTAGCCCGCCTTACGCGCTTCATCGTCGGAGACATCCAGGTCAGGCGTCTTTGCAGGCGCGTTGCGCAGCAGCCGCTTTTCGGCGAGCAAGCGACGCGCATTTGCAGCCGTTAGCGGGCGCCCGTAAAGATAGCCTTGGCCCTTGCTGCATCCCATTGCGCGAAGCCGTTCCTCGATCGCTGCATCCTCGATTCCCTCGGCGGTGATCGGCAGGTTCAGGCTCTCGCCAAGCCGCACGATCGCATTAACGATCGCGGCGCTTTCAGCGTTCACATTAATCGATCCGACAAAGCTGCGATCGATCTTGATCCGGTCAAACGGCAGCGCCCGCAGATGGGCGAGCGAACTATACCCCGTGCCGAAATCGTCGAGCGCGATGCGGATGCCCTGGTTCTTGATACTGCCGACGATCGACTGCGCGAGTGCGAGATTGTCGAACAGCGCAACCTCGGTAATCTCCAGTTCCAGCCGGCTCGCCGGAAAGCCCGTCTCGGTGAGCACCTTGACGATCTTCTGCGCCAGCCAGGGGTCTTTGAGTTGCAGTGGGGAGATATTGACCGACAGGCTGAGGCTCTGTTCCCAATCTTTCGCGATTAAGCAGGCCTGGCGCATCACCGACAGCGACAAATCGCTGATCATCCCGATATCCTCGGCGATCGAGATGAATTTTTCAGGAGGGATCAGCCCACGTGTGGGATGTTCCCAGCGTGCCAGCACCTCAAAGCCAAACAGTCGACCGGTGCTTAGGTCGATCTGCTGTTCGAAATAAGGGACGATTTCCTGCCGCGGGATCGCCGTGCGGAGCCCAACTTCAAGTTCGTTGCGCGCCTTGAGTTCACGCTCCATTGATTGGTCGAACCAGGCAAAGCGGTTGCGTCCCGCATTTTTGGCCGCATACATGGCGATATCGGCGCTGCGCATCAGCGCATCGATGCTCGCACATCCATGATCAGTCCGGGCAATGCCGATCGAGGCGCTAATCTGCAATTGCAGGCCATCGGACACAAAGGGCTGGGCGACCCTTGAAACCAGCCGTTCGGCAATCCGCTCGACTGTATCGGGGTGTGCCGGATCAAACAGGAAGGCACAGGCGAATTCATCGCCGCCCAGCCGCCCCATCAACGCCACCGACGGCATCGCCCGGCCAATTTCTTCCGAAACCAGCCGCAGCAGCCCGTCGCCGGTGGCGTGGCCATGCATATCGTTGATTGTCTTGAAGTGATCGAGATCGAGCATGAGCATCGCCAGTGCCTTTTGCCGGCGCTCGGCCTGAACCAGCAACGCTGCGCCCTCTTCCGCCAGCGAGCGCCGATTGAGGAAGCCCGTCAACGGATCACGCGCCGCGAGCAATTGCGCGCGTTCTTCGGCGGCGGTCCTCACCTCAACCTCGCGGCGCAACTCATTATGACGCCGCCACCCGATCAGAATCAGGGCAACATTCAGCAACAGGGCAATCACCAATGTCCGGTCGGTTGGGTCACCGGCGGCGAAGTAATATTTGACCGCGCTCGACAGCGCAGAACTGCCCGTGCCGACAAACAACAAGATCGCCGCCACGGTGATCGCGCCGCTCGTCATGTCACGGCGTGCGGATTTTGGCTTATGGGCGTTGTCCGCCATTTCCAGCGTCATTAGGGTATGCCCCCGTCGGTTCATGGCCGGGAATGTACCCGATGGTCGTGTAGATGATCTTAAACCGCATGGTTGCGAAACTATGACGGTTGAGCTAGAGGCGCGTTCGATCGCATCCTTCCAGGACGCAAATAGAGCATGCCCAAGGGCTAAGCTGGCCGACGAGGTTTCGTCCGCCAGCTTCTTTTGCGTTTCCGGCGGGGGGTGATCAGTAACGGAGTCTAAACGATGTTCGACAGTCTCAGCGAACGGCTTGGCGGTGTGTTCGATCGGCTACGGGGGCGCGGTGCGCTGACCGAGGCGGACGTGCGCGCGGCGATGCGCGAAGTGCGCGTGGCGCTGCTTGAGGCCGATGTCGCGCTGCCGGTGGCGCGCGATTTCGTTGATAAGGTAACCGAACAGGCCGTCGGCCAGAATGTGCTGCGATCGGTCACGCCGGGGCAGATGGTCGTCAAGATCGTCAACGATGCGCTGACCGAGATGCTGGGTGCAGACGAGAGCGAACTCGCGCTCGACGTGACCCCGCCGGCGATCATCATGATGGTCGGTCTGCAGGGCTCAGGCAAGACGACCACGACCGCCAAGATCGCCAAGCGACTGACCAAGCGCGACGGCAAGAAGGTGCTGATGGCGTCGCTCGACGTCAATCGCCCCGCTGCGCAGGAGCAGCTGGCGACGCTTGGTACCCAGGCCGAAGTGGCGACCTTGCCAATCGTGGCGGGCCAGCGCCCTGTCGAGATTGCAAGGCGGGCACTGCAAGCGGCGAAGCTGCAGGGCTATGACGTGCTGATGCTCGACACGGCGGGCCGGTTGCATGTCGACCAGGCGTTGATGGACGAGATGAAGGCGATCGCCGACATTGCGACGCCGAATGAAATCCTGCTCGTCGTCGATGCACTGACCGGCCAGGACGCGGTCAACGTCGCGCAGAATTTCAGCGAACAGGTGCCGCTGACCGGCGTGGTGCTGACCCGGATGGATGGCGATGCGCGCGGCGGTGCGGCGCTGTCGATGCGCGCCGTGACGGGCAAGCCGATCAAGTTTGCCGGTACCGGCGAAAAGATGGACGCGATCGAGGCGTTTCATCCCGGCCGGGTTGCCGGGCGCATTCTCGGCATGGGTGATGTCGTCAGCCTCGTCGAGCGGGCGGCGGAATCAATCCAGGTCGAAGATGCCGAACGCATGGCCGCGAAGATGGCCAAGGGCCAGTTCGACATGGACGATCTGCGCGCGCAACTGGCGCAGATGCGGCGGATGGGCGGGCTTGGCGCGCTGGCGGGGATGATCCCCGGCATGAAGAAGGCGCAAGCCGCAGTGGCTTCGGGTGCCGCTGATGAGCGGCTGCTGCTGCGGATGGACGCGATGATCACGTCGATGACGCAGAAGGAACGGTCAAAGCCCGAAATCCTCTCCGCCAAGCGCAAGATCCGCATCGCCAAGGGTAGTGGCACGACCGTGCAGGACGTGAACAAGCTGCTGAAGATGCACCAGGAAATGTCGACCGCCATGAAGAAGATCAAGAAGATGGGCGGCATGAAGGGCATGATGGCGATGCTCGGCAAGGGCGGTATGGGCGGCGGCCTGGGTGGCCTCGGCAATGCCATCGGTGGCCCCGAGCTTGGCGACATGATGGGCAAGGCGGGCGGTGGCCTGCCCGGCCTGGGTGGGGGCAATCCCCTGAATGGGCCAATGGGCGGCATGCCGAAACTGCCGCCGGGTTTCGAAAATTTCATCAACAAGAAGAAATAACGGCTTCGGCCAGCAATTATCTGATCAGAAAGAAGAGAGAACTAGATTATGGCACTGAGCATTCGTTTGTCGCGTGGCGGCTCCAAGAAGCGTCCTTATTACCGCGTTGTCGTTGCTGACGCCCGGTCCCCGCGCGATGGCCGCTTCATCGAAAAGATCGGCACCTATAACCCGCTGCTCGCCAAGGACAGCCCAGAACGCATCAAGCTCGATACCGATCGTGCCAAGCATTGGCTGAGCGTCGGCGCGCAGCCGACCGACCGCGTCGCGCGTTTCCTTGACGTGCTGGGTGTCAAGGAACGTCCAGCCCGCAGCAACCCCAACAAGGGCAAGCCCGGCGAAAAGGCCACCGAACGCGCTGAAGAACGTGCCGAGAAGCTGAAGGCAGCCGAGGAAGCCGCTGCCGAAGCAGCCGCCGCTCCCGCGCCTGAGCCTGAGCCCGAGGTTGTCGCCGAGGAGCCAGCCGCTGAAGAAGCGGTCGCCGAGGAAGCGGCGCCTGCAGCCGCTGAAACCGAAGAAAAGCCTGCTGAGGCATAATGCCCACGGATCGCCCCGTTACCCTGGCCGTCGTGATCGGCGCGCATGGGGTGGCGGGGGAGGTGCGGCTGAAGGTCTTCGCTGAGGACCTGAAGCCGTACAAGAGCTTCAACCAAGGCGCTTTCACGCTGAAATCCGCGCGCGTCGGCAGCAATGGCACGATCGCGCGTTTTGCCGAAATTGTTGATCGCAACGCGGCGGAGGCGATGCGCGGCACCGAACTCACCGTTCCCCGTTCGACGCTGCCGCCCTTGGCGGAGGGCGAATATTATCACGCCGATATCCTGGGGCTGCCGGTGATGACCGATACGGGCGACGCCGTGGGGATCGTCGTGGCGATCGACAATTTCGGAGCTGGCGACGTGCTGGAAATTGAACGCCCGGACAAGAAGCGTTTCATGGTGCCGATGCGGGTGGAGGCGGTCCCCGAATGGGATGACGCCCGGCTGATCATCACGGCAAGCTATATCAGCTAACGCCCCCTTGCGCTTTAACTCCCACTATGTTAGTGGGAGTTTAAATGCATGAGTTATCCGTTCCTTCGGCGCCTCCCTTGGATCACCCGCTTTGGTCCAAAATCTCCTGTTATTCGATCGGCCCTGCAGACGCGGCCTTTGGCTTTGCTCAACGGCTTGCGCGTGAGAATGGCTGGACGGTTGCTTATGCCGGCCGCGTCATTGAGGAATATCGCCGCTTCTGCTTTTTAGCGGTGACAGCGGGGCAGGAGGTTACCCCCTCCGACGCTGTCGATCAGGCATGGCACCTGCACCTTACCTATACCCGTGACTATTGGGCGCGTTTTTGCCCCGATGTCCTGGGCTGCGCGCTCCATCATGGCCCAACTGCGGGCGGTGATGCCGAGCGCCATCGCTTTTTCGATCAGTACGCTGCCACGCTGAAGGCCTATGAAGCGGTCTTCGGCTTGCCCCCGGCCGATATCTGGCCCGGTGCGCAGCGGCGGCTGGTTGAGGACCCGAAGGCGTGGCGGGTCACCCCACGCGACTATCTAATCATTTCCAGGACGTCGCTGCGCCGGTGGTCGCTGTTCGCCCTTGCCGGATTGACCGCTGCGATCCTGTTTTGGTGGAGGAGCTGAAGTCATGGAATTTGTGACCGGATTGGGCGTATTCGATCTTCCCGGTGGGGCATTTCTGGCGCTCTATGGCGTCCTGTTCGTGGTGGCGATCACCGCCAGCTTCGTCCTCGCTCGCGTAATGCGGCCTGAGGGCCGTGCAATCCCCGAAAGCGACCCCGACGCGCTCGCCTATCTGACCGGGGGCAGGGCGCGTATGGCGGAAAGCCTGGTTGCAAGCCTCTTAGAGGCAAAGGCGCTGATGATGGAGGGCAGCAACAGGTTGAGGATCGTCGCACAACCCAGCGATGCGCGCCCGGCGGGACGGGCGATTTTGGCGCTGCCTTCGCCTGCCTCTTGGGCGGCGGTAGCGCGCGCGGCGCGGGCGCCGGCCGCGGCAATCGAGCAGAAACTGATCCGATCCGGCCTAATGATCGACAAGGCGGACATGATGCCGCTGCGCTTGTGGCAGGCGGCGCCCTTTCTGCTGCTGATCGGCTTTGGTGCGATCAAATGGCAAATTGGCCTAGCGCGCGACAAGCCGGTCGGGTTTCTGGCCGCCTTGCTGGTCGTGACGTTGGTCTTGGCACTGATCCGGATGCTGGCGGTTGATCGCCGAACGAAGGGTGGCCTTGCGGCGCTGTCGACGGCAAAGGAGCGCTTCGAGCGCCTGCGCCGGGCCCCCGCTGCGGGTGAGGCGGCGCTTGCGGTGGCACTGTTCGGTACAACGGTGCTGGCAGGTTCAGCGCTGTCGGACTTTCACCGGATGCGCGCGGCGAGCGGCGGAGACGCCGGGGTTGCGAGTGACAGTGGATCGAGTGATGGCAGCAGCGGAGGGGGCAGCGGCGGTGGTGGCTGCGGCGGGTGCGGGAGCTGATCAGACCGCGCGCTGCGGCCCGGCAGCGACAAGCTTGGCTGGGGTGGGCAGGACCAGACGGTTCCGGCCCGCGCCCTTGGCGGTGTAGAGATTGATATCGGCGATCTTCATCGCAACGCCAAAGCTAGACTCGCCGACCAGAACAAGGCCAACACTCGCCGTGACTGGTCGGATCAGTTCGGGCACCCGATCGGCAGCATATCGCGTGATGCGTTGCCGCAGGCGTTCGGCCTGATCCTGCACCTCTTGAGCGTTGCCATAAAGCAGCAGCACGAATTCTTCGCCGCCAATCCGCCCAACCTCTGCATTGCCCGAGGCAAGCGCCGCGCCGGCCGCCTGGATCACCCGGTCGCCCACATCATGGCCATGATGGTCGTTCACCGCCTTGAAGAAATCGAGATCGACAATCGCGATGGCATAAGGCCGCCGGTCGGCAAATGTCCGCTCAATAGCGCGTCGATTGTTGAGGCCGGTAAGTGGATCTTTATGGGCGATGACATGCAGCGCACTCGCCGTTGCGCGCGCCTCGTCATGTTGGCGCTTCAGCCGCAAAAAGCGATCAGCAATGCCCAGCGCGGTCAACATCACCTCCAACCCCAGCGCGCAGAACAACGCGAACAGGAAGATTGGAAAGGGCGTGCCAAGGACGATATCGTGAAACAAGCTTATCCCATAAACCGCCATTACGGCTGTCCATGCCGCAGCCTGAAAACGTGCCGTCCGGCTGCCGCGGCGCCACGCCTGGGTCAGGGTGAAACCCATCAGCCCCAGCGTCCCCAAAAGCACGGCATTTCGCAGCGCCATATAGAGCGGCCATTGCAGCAACATCGCCGGCGTGGTGAGCATGATGAGCGGGCCGGTCCAGGCCAGCATTTTGTATAGTCGTGCCGACAGCATGCCGGGTTCGATATAGGTCCGGATAAACGGACCAGTGACAGCGATCGATAGATCGAACAAAATGCAGATGTAAACTTGCCGCGCGACACTGTTGGTGCCCAGCGCGGAGCCCATATCGAGCGGTGACAACCCGACGGTCAGCGCGAAATAGATCAGCGCACGCAAGCTCTGCCAAACCAGAAACCGCTCGCGCAGCACAGAATAAAATGCCGCGTTGTAGACCACCGAAAAGACCAGCAGCCCCAGGAAAATGCCGGTTAGGGCGCCGTCCCAGCTCATCTGGGTATGGTCGGCAAAGCTGGATTGTGCATCGGCGGGCGCCGCGCTCCACGCAGCAGCGAGGATGACTAATCCTGCGGTGATCCGCGACAAGGTACGCCCGAGCATGAGCAAGGTGTTAGGGCGGCCTAGTAAGAATGACGTTAACGACGTTGCGACCGTCGATTGACGTAGCGACGGGTGCGTGGTATATACATTGTGTATATACATAGGTGCGCTATGGCCGACGAATATCAGGGCAAGACATTCAAGTCAGGCAATTCGGTCGCGCTGCGCCTGCCCAAGGGCATGGGCATCCCCGAAGGGATCGAGGTCCGCATGGTGAAGGAATCCGCGATGACATTCCGGGTCGAACCAGTCGAGGCACCCCGGCGCAAAATCGACATCAGTGGCTTTGCCGGGAAGTTGCCCGGTTTCAAAGCCGCGCCGCGCGAGGATTTCGAGGAACGGCCTAGCACCATAGCGCGTCACAAGGCTCTGTCGGGCGAGTGAGCCGCTACCTGATCGACTCGGATCTCGCGATCTATTCGATGGGGGGTGATGCGGATTCAATTCTGAACCGGCGCCTTGCGAATTGCTATCCTGGCGAGGTGGCAATTTCCGCAATCAGTTTTGCCGAAGTTGCGCTCGGGACATGGAACGGCAAACCGCCAAGGCAGGATATTCTGGACGCTTTCGTCGACGTTATCCCGATCATCTCCTTTGACGATACGGCAGCGCGTTTATATGCAAGGCTGACGTTCAAGCGTGCGCGGTTTGATCGGCTACTGGCGGCGCATGCGCTGAGCCTAGGGGCAACGATCGTGACGAACAATGAGGCTGATTTCGTCGATGTGCCGGGGTTAAAGACCGAGAACTGGTCGCGATGACTGGGCCATACACTTTTGCCGCCACCATCCTGACGCTCTACCCCGACATGTTCCCCGGGCCGCTCGGCCAGTCGATCGCGGGGCGGGCGCTCGCCGAGGCGAAGTGGTCATGCAATGCCATCAACATCCGCGACTTTGCGACCGACAAGCACCGGACCGTCGATGATACCCCGGCGGGGGGTGGGGCCGGGATGGTGCTGCGTGCCGATGTCGTGGCCGCGGCGCTCGATAGCGTGGCCGATGACCGCCCGATCCTGGCGATGACGCCGCGCGGGGCACCGCTGACTCAGGCCCGCGTCCGTTCGCTTGCCGCCGGCCCCGGCGCCATTATCCTGTGTGGCCGGTTCGAGGGTTTTGACGAGCGCATCTTCGACGCGCGCGCCATCGAACAGCTCTCGATCGGCGACTATGTACTGTCGGGCGGAGAGATGGGGGCGCTGGTGCTTCTCGACGCTTGCATTCGGCTGCTGCCCGGCGTAATGGGCGCGGCTTCTAGCGGCGTGGACGAGAGCTTCGAAACGGGGTTGCTCGAATATCCGCACTATACCCGACCACCGATGTGGGAAGGGCGCACGATCCCCGAAGTGCTGCGATCGGGGGATCATGCGAGGATTTCGGCATGGCGAAAGCTGATGGCCGAAACCGATACACGGCTAAGGAGGCCTGATCTTTGGGAGCGTCACGACGGCGCTCGGGTCAATCCTCCCTCTGGCGCGCACGAACAGACGAAGGAAGAATGAGATGAATCTCATCCAGACGATTGAAGCCGAGAACATCGCCAAGTTTCTCGAAACCAAGACCATTCCCGATTTCCGCCCCGGCGACACGCTGAAGGTCGGCGTGAAGGTCGTCGAAGGCGAGCGCACCCGCGTCCAGAATTACGAAGGCGTGTGCATCGCGCGGTCGAACAAGGGCATGGGCAGCAACTTCACCGTGCGCAAGATTTCGTTCGGCGAAGGCGTGGAGCGCGTTTTCCCGCTCTATTCGCCCAACATTGATTCGATCGAAGTCGTCCGCAAGGGCGTCGTCCGGCGCGCCAAGCTCTATTATCTGCGCGGCCTGCGCGGCAAGCGTGCGCGCATCGCGGAACGTCGCGATCCACGTGCAGCCAAGGGCAGCACCGCCGCCGAATAAGCTGTCTGGCAGCAGCCGGTTGTCCATCATGGAAACGCCGTGCCCGGCTTTGTCGGGCGCGGCGTTTTTTTCGTTTCGGTGCGCGCTTGCCTGTCCCGCTGTATTAGTAATATAGTGCACTGGTCAATTGGGGGCTGCAGGGATGACGGACGCAACAATCGCCAGGACGACCGAGCCCGACGGTGCGCCGCGCCTTGCGATCATGGACATTCTGCGCGGGGTTGCGATCCTGGGCATTCTCTTCATGAATATCAACGATATGGGGCAATCACTCAACGCCTCGTTCGACGATATCCGTCATCTCGGATGGGCACCCGCTGACCAGCTAGCGTGGTGGATCCGCGAAATTCTGGCCAACGGCACGGCGCGCTGCCTATTGGAAATGCTGTTCGGCGTTGGCATGGTTATCCTGACCGATCGGTTCGCGACAGCGGCGAGTGGCTGGGCCGTGCTGCGTCGTTATTATGTGCGCAATATCGTGCTGTTCCTGTTCGGCGTGGTGCACATGTATATTCTGCTGTGGCCTGGCGATATCTTGCACAGCTATGGTCTGGCGGCGCTGGTCGCCGTGCTGTTTCGTCGGCTGCGCCCGCGCTGGCTGCTGACCATCGGCGTCAGCATGGCACTGATTCAGCTGACCATGGGGGGCTATTTCGGCTATTATCAGGGGCTGCAAAAGCGTGCGCAAACCGTCGCGATTGAAGCAAAGCAATCGGCTGGCCAGAAGCTGACTGCGGACGAAACCAAAAAGCTAAAGGCGCACATCAAGGCAAAGGCCGAAAGCGCCAAGCGCGAAGCCGAATTCAAAAGCAAGGTCGCCGCCGAAGACAAGGGCCGTTCCGGCACAGGCCTTAGCTGGATTTGGGCCCAAATTCTGGTGTCCTGGGATCGATTCCCTAGCTTCTTTGAAATCTTGTCGATCTGGGAAGCGGCCGGGACGATGCTGATTGGCGCTGCGCTCTACAAGATGGGCATCATCCAGGGGTTACGATCGCGGCGATATTATCTTGGCATGCTGATGATCGGCTATGGGATCGGCGGCACGTTGCGGGCCATCGGGGCCTGGGAACAGACGCAGTTCAATGATGCCCCGCATACTTTCTGGGCGACCATGGAAGTGGCGCGGTTATTGATGACGATCGGGCACATCGGCCTCGTTCGTGTGATGCTAACGTCGCCGCTTGGGCAGCGCCTGTTGCGGCCCTTTGCAGCGGCAGGACGAACGGCCCTGTCCGTCTATGTTGCGCAGACGCTGATCACCTTATGGGTCATCTTCCCGCCCTGGGGTCTCGCCCTTTACGGCAAATTGAGCTGGGCGCCGCTAATGCTGCTCGCCCTGGCAATCAATGCAGCGCTGCTGATTTGGGCGAACCTCTATGTCCGCTATGTTGATATCGCGCCGGTCGAATGGCTATGGCGATCGATAATCGCTGGCCATCGGCTCCCTTGGCGTGAGCCGCAAACCCATCGGCCAGTGACGGCGTTACCGATTCCTGCCTGACCAGAGCGGCCCGCACTCCGCCCTTTACCTTCCGGCACGCCGTCGCGATACAGGCGGCGTCGCCCGCGCTCGGCGGGCTATGAGAACGGAACTGGGAGATGATCGTTGCGGCAATCGGTGGGTCGGCGAACAAGAGTGATGATGAAGCTATTTGCAGGCGGCATGCTGCTCGCCACCATGGGGGGTATCGCGATGGCTTCTGACACGCCGGCAAGCCCACCCGCGCTGACCCTAAAGCGCGTCTTCGCCAGCCCCGATCTGGCGGGCCCGCAACCGCGCGCGCTGCGACTGTCGCCCGATGGCAGCCTCCTCACGTCGCTGCGAGCACGCGCCGAAGAAAAGGAACGTTTCGATCTCTGGGCGCTTGATACCAAGACCGGCCAGGAACGAATGCTGGTCGACTCCAAGCAAATTGGATCGGGCGCCGAGCTGTCCGAAGCAGAAAAGATGCAGCGCGAACGTGCCCGGATCGGCGGGTCGCGCGGGATTGTGACTTATGATTGGTCCCCGGATAGCAAATCGATCCTGGTGCCGCTGGATGGTGACCTGTTCATCGCGACACTTGACGGCAAGGTTTCGCGGCTGACCGATACCAAGCAAGGCGAGCTCAATCCGGTAATCAGCCCGGCGGGCGGCTTTGTCAGCTTTGTGCGCGATCAAAATCTCTACGTTCAGCCGCTGGCCGGCGGCCCGGCAAAAGCGCTGACAAGCAGCGGCCAGGGCACGGTACATTGGGGCGAAGCAGAGTTCGTCGCCCAGGAGGAAATGGACCGCCGCACGGGATATTGGTGGTCGCCCGGCGACCGGTTGATCGCGGTGCAAAAATTTGACGATGCGCCCGTTGGCATCGTCACGCGTACAGCGATTGGCGCGGAAGGGACCAAGGTTTTCGATCAGCGTTATCCAGCCGCCGGCACACCCAATGCGCTGGTCGAACTGTATGTGATGAAGCCTGATGGATCGGCACAAGTGAAGGTCGATCTCGGTCAGAACCCCGATATCTATCTGGCCCGCGTCGACTGGACGCCCGATGGCAAAACCCTGCTCGTTCAGCGCGAAAATCGCGACCAGACCGTGCTCGATATGCTCAGCGTCGACCCGACGACCGGCAAGTCGACCGTGATGTTCACCGAAAAATCGGGCAAGCGCAGCTGGATCAACTTGAGCGACAGCTACCATATCCTGCGCGATGGTAGCCTGATCTGGCGATCCGAACGCAGCGGCTTTGGCCATCTCTATCACTATCGCGCGGGCAAATGGACCCCCCTTACCCAGGGCGATTGGGTGGTGACCAATTTGGTCGGCGTCGATGAAAAAAAGCGGCGGCTATTCTTCACGGGCAACAAGGACGATGTGCTCGAACAGCATCTTTACACGCTCGACCTCGCCAATCCCAAGGCGATTACGCGGCTGACTGAGGGCGGTTGGTGGAATAACGCGGCGATGGATGCCGCCGCCACGCGCCTGATCATCAGCCGTTCCAATCCCAATCAGCCAGCGCAAATCTATCTCGCCGACAGCAGCGGCAAACGGACGGCGTGGATCAACGAAAATGCAGTGAAGGAGGGGCACCCTTATTATCCCTATCTCGCCAGCCATCGCCCGCGCCAGTTCGGCACGATCAAGGCCGATGATGGCACGACGCTCTATTGGGAAATGATCACGCCGGTGATTGAGCCGGGCAAGAAATACCCGGTTTTTTTCCAGCATTATGGCGGCCCTGGCACCGGCCAGCAGGTGACGCGGGGCTGGAACGGCACACTCGCGCAATATCTGGTCGATCGGGGCTATGTTTATTTCCAGATCGACAATCGCGGATCATATAATCGCGGTAAGGCGTTCGAAGACCATATCTATCACGCGATGGGCACGGTTGAAGTTGCCGATCAACTGGCGGGTGCAAAGTTCATCAAAGCACAGCCCTTTGTCGATCCCGATCGGGTGGCGACCTATGGCTGGTCCTATGGTGGCTATATGACGATCAAGATGCTGGAGGCGAACCCTGGTGTTTATGCCGCCGGCATTTCCGGCGCGCCGGTGACGAAGTGGGAATTGTACGACACCCATTATACCGAACGGTATCTGGGCGATCCGCGTACCGATCCGCAAAGCTATGCCAGTTCTAATGCGCTTGCCGATGCGGCCAAGATCACTGATCCCCTATTGCTGATCCACGGGATGTCGGATGACAATGTGGTGTTCGACAACTCGACCGCCTTCGCCGCCGCCATGCAACGCAGCGCGCGGCCGTTCGAAATGATGTTCTATCCGGGCCAGACGCATCGGGTCGCTGGCCCGGGCATCAGCGAGCATTTGTGGACGACGATCCTCGATTTCCTTGATCGGCGCCTGCCGGCAAAGAAATGACTGATCGGCAGAGGCGGCCTTGATTGACCGCCCCTGCGTCAGTGATTAGCGCTTCTTGATCCGGGGGATGTTTGACCATGACGACACCAGCGTTGGCACCGGTGACCGGCAGGGCGCGGATCGACGTGCTGGATATTCTGCGCGGCATTGCCATTCTCGGCATTTTTTTCATGAACATCCCATATATGGGACAGAACAGTATCCTGGTGCAGGAAAATATCCGCGCCATTGGCTGGACATTGGCCGATCGCTGGACCTGGGCGGTCATCGAGGTGCTTGCCGAAGGGACGCAGCGCGGCTTGCTCGAAATGCTCTTTGGTGCCGGGATGATGGTGCTGACGACCAAGGCGATGCTTCCTGATGGGCCGGTCGCTATAGCGGATCTTTATTATCGCCGGAACTTGTGGCTGCTGGCTTTTGGGCTGTTCGACGTCTTCTGTTTGTTATGGGTCGGAGACATTCTCCACATCTATGCGCTTGCCGCCTTATTTCTTTTTCCGTTTCGGAAGCTGGCGGCGCATTGGCTGGTGGTGATCGGTATGAGCTTTGCCCTGGCAACGGTGGCGATGGGAGCCGGGGAGTATCTTGATCGGACGGCAATGATCGCCAAGGTCGAAAGGGCGCAGGCGCGCCAGCATGCTGGCCAGCCGCTATCTGTCCCGGATCGCGAAACGCTTAAGGCATGGCAGACAAAGCTTGAGTCCATCCGGGGCAATGACGCGCAAAAAAAGGCCGCACAAGAGGAAGATGCGGCACGTCGTCCCGGCGCGAGCTTTATCGCCTATGCCTCGCTAATGTGGTCGGAATGGTTTGGATTGCAGGGCAAGGGCTTCACAGTCGCCTTTGTCATTGAGGCCTTTTGCGCGATGTTGATCGGCGTGGCGCTGTGGAAATGGCAGATAATGCAGGGGGGGCGCAGCACCGCTTTCTATCTCGGCATGATGCTGCTCAGCTATGGTATCGGCACGACGATCCGGGTGATCGGGGTAACCGAGATTTTCGCCTTTGCGCCCATCCCCAAGACGATCTGGATGACCGAAGAGTTTGGTCGGCTGGCGATGACGCTGGGGCATATCGCGCTGGTGAACCTGGCGGTGAAAACAGCGATCGGGACCGCGATCCTGGCACCGTTCAAGGCAGCGGGGCGGATGGCCTTCTCCCTCTACTTCATGCAGCAGTTCCTGGCGCTTTATGTCCTGTTCGCGCCCTTCGGCCTGGGCCTGTACGGCAGGTTCGGTTGGGCGGAGCTGTCCGCCATTGCCGCCGCGATCGTGATCGGCCAGCTCATTTTCGCAAACATTTATATGCGGGTGTTCGTGGCCGGACCACTTGAATGGCTGTGGCGCAGCCTTGCCTATGTTCGCTGGCAGCCCCTGCTGCGCCGCCGGGGGGATTTGCCCGTGACGATACAAGAACATGCGCCAATAGTCGCCTGACTGGCTGGACAAACACAGCGGGAAGCGTATGCGACCGCGTGAAGTCCATGTGGAGCATATTATGGGATATCGGATTGTCGTTGTCGGCGCGACAGGCAATGTCGGGCGTGAAATGCTCAACATCTTGGCCGAACGCGAATTCCCGCTGGCCGATGTTGCTGCGGTCGCCTCGTCACGCAGCCAGGGCATTGAGATTGATTTCGGCGATAGCGGCCGGATGCTCAAGGTCCAGAATCTCGAACATTTTGATCCCACCGGCTGGGATATGGCGTTGTTCGCGATCGGCTCCGAAGGCTCGCGGCTGCACGCACCACGCTTTGCCGCGGCCGGGTGTACCGTCATCGACAATGCATCGCTCTACCGGATGGATCCCGATGTGCCGCTGATCGTGCCAGAGGTGAATCCGCAGGATATTGATGGGTACCGGCGCAAGAATATCATCGCCAACCCCAATTGCTCGACCGCGCAGATGGTCGTCGCCCTGAAGCCGCTGCATGATTATGCAACGATCAAGCGCGTCGTCGTGTCGACCTATCAATCGGTGTCGGGCGCCGGCAAAATGGGGATGGACGAGCTGTTCGAGCAGAGCCGCAACATCTTTGTTGGCGACAGTGCGGAGGCGCACAAGTTCACCAAGCAGATCGCGTTCAACGTGATCCCGCATATCGGCGATTTCCACGACGACGGATCAACGTCAGAAGAGTGGAAAATGGTGGTCGAAACCAAGAAGATTCTCGACCCGAAGATCAAGGTCACGGCGACCTGCGTGCGCGTGCCGGTGTTTGTCGGCCATAGCGAAGCGATCACGGTCGAGTTTGAGCGCGAGATTTCGGCCAAGAAGGCGCAGAGTCTGCTGCGCGAAGCCCCCGGCGTAATGCTGGTCGATAAGCGCGAGGATGGCGGGTACGTGACCCCGATCGAATGCGTCGGCGATTATGCGACCTTTGTCAGCCGCGTGCGCGAGGACCCGACCGTCGACAATGGCTTGGTGCTGTGGTGCGTGAGCGATAACCTCCGTAAAGGCGCGGCGCTAAATGCGGTGCAGATCGCGGAATTGCTGGGGCGGCGGCATTTGAAGAAGGCGGCTTGAGCGGCCGATAGCATTTTGCTATCACTGCTGCGATGAAGCAGGTTCTTGTCCGTAATCTGGCAGATGAAACCGTTGCCGCGTACAAGCGGGCGGCGCGCGACAATGGGCGATCGCTTGAGGCGGAGCTTCGCGATGTGATCGAACGCGGTCGGCCCAAGCAGCGATTGTCGCCCGAACAGCTTCGGTCGCTGGTATCGCACCTGCATGCACTGACACCGGATAGCGCGGCATTGATCGATAGCACGGCGCTGATCCGCGAGGACCGCGACGCACAGTAATGCTCATCGTCGATGCAAGCGTCGTGATGAAATTGCTGACGCGTGAAGGGGGATCGACGATCGCGATCGATCGAGTCAGTCGAGCGCAGGAACGGACTGCGCCAGATTGGATACAAGCAGAAATCGCCAGTGCCCTTGCCAAAAAGGTGCGCTACGCGGGGCTGCCGATTGAAACGGCCCGGGAGGCATTTGCGGCGCTGCCATTGATCATGCCCGACCTTGCGCCCACTGCGCCGCTATTAGCGTCGGCGATCGAGCTTTCGGTCGAGCTATCGCACGCGCTGTACGATTGTTTGTATTTGGCGCTTGCGCTGCAAACCGGGGGTAAATTGCTCACCGCTGACCACAAATTCGTGACAGTTGTCAGCTTGTCGCAGTATCATCGTCAAGTGGAGCTACTGGAATGATAACGGAGCATATTGGAGGCGGCTGCCGCTGTGGCGCGTGCCGTTACACGCTGGCGGTTGATACGATGCCCCCAGTCTATGCCTGTCATTGCCAGCATTGCCAGACCTGGTCGGGCAGCGCCTTTACCGAACAGGCGATGATCCGCAGCGATGCCATCACCGCCGCCGGACCAATAGTGGAATATGCCGCAGAAAGGCCAAGCGGAGGTGTTTCGACCCAGCATGTCTGCAGCGTCTGCCATACGCGGCTGTGGAACACCAACACGGTGTGGCCGGCAATGGCGGTAGTACGCGCGGGGACGCTTGACGCTGCCGAGACGCTCAGCCCGCTGATGCACATCTCGACCAAGCGCAAACAGCCCTGGCTGACGATCGACCCCGCTGTGCTGAGCTTCGAGGAAAATGCGCCCCCCGCCGCGTTCATGAAGCTGATGGCATGACAGACCCGACCATCCACCACTTTGCTGGGTTCGACGGTGCCGATCTTGTCTGGCGGGAGATCGGGGAGGGGCGGCCGGTGCTGCTGCTGCATGGGCTGTTCTCGGACGCCAACACCAACTGGATCAAATACGGCCATGCCGCCGCGATTGTCACGCGCGGCTTTCGCGTGATCATGCCCGATCTGCGTGCGCATGGCGACAGCGCCAAGCCGCACGAGGCGTCCGCCTATCCGCTCGACGTGCTGGCAAAAGACGGTCTGGCGTTGGTCGAGCATCTGGGGCTCAGCGATTATGATCTCGGCGGCTATTCGCTTGGCGGGCGGACGACGGGGCGGATGCTGGTGCTGGGCGCGAAACCCCGCCGCGTGATTTTTTCTGGCATGGGTTATGAGGGGCTCACGCAGACCGGAAAGCGCATCGACTTTTTCCGCCATGTTCTCACCCATCCCGGCGCCTTTGCCAGCGGGTCTGCGGAATGGTTGGCCAGGGCCTTCTTAAAGTCCAGCGATGGCGACCCCAAGGCGTTGATCCATATACTCGATACCTTCGTCAACATGACCGATGCCGATTTGGCTGCCATTACCCAGCCCGTGCTGGTGCTGTCAGGCAAGGATGATTTCGACAATGGATCGGCCGAGGCACTGGCTAGGGCGCTGCCACAGGCCAGTTATGTCGAGGTGCCCGGCAATCATATGAGCGCGGTGGTGAAACCCGAACTGGGTGAGGCAATTGCGCGCTTTTTGGCGGGTTGACCCTATTGGCGCAGTCTGGTCCTGTAGGCCCATTAAAATGAAAAGCAGAGGAATGCCCATGAACCGCCTCCCCGCATCGGTTTCGTTGTCGGCCATCGCGCTGACGATCGCGCTGCTCTCCAGCCCGGCAACCGCCAAGGATAAGAAGCCCGCCGCTGAAGCTGCGACCAAGACGGTGGCGCTCACTGCTGCAGACGCCGATGCCTTTGTGGCTGCTGCCGAAAAGCAGCTGGCTGAATATTCGATCGACGCCAGCCGCATCCAATGGGTGAACGCCACCTATATCACCGACGATACCGATGCGCTCGCCGCCAAGTCCGGGGCCGAGGGCACCGAACTCGCGGTCAAGCTCGCGCTTGAAGCAGCCCGGTTCCAGAAGGTGGCGGACCTCTCGCCCGATACAATCCGCAAGCTCGATCTGCTGCGCGGCACGATCACGCTGCCAGCCCCGACCAAGCCGGGTGCCGCCGATGAACTGGCGACGATCGTCACGCGGATGTCCTCGCAATATGGCAAGGGCAAGGGCACGCTTGATGGCAAGCCGATCAACGGCAGCGATATCGAAGCGGCGATGGGCACGATGCGCGATCCCGCCAAGACGAAGGAAATGTGGGTCAGCTGGCACGACAATGTCGGCGCGCAAATGCATGACGATTATGCCCGCAGCGTGGTGATCGCCAATCAGGGCGCGACCGAACTTGGCTATCAGGATGTCGGCGCGATGTGGCGCTCGGGCTATGACATGAGCCCCAAGGAATTCGCTGCGCTGACTGATAAATTATGGCGCGAGGTTGAGTCACTTTACCGCGCGCTCCACGCTTATACCCGCGCCAAGCTCAACGCGAAATATGGCGATGCGGTGCAACCCAAGACTGGGCCGATCCGCGCCGATTTGCTGGGCAATATGTGGGCGCAGGAATGGGGCAACATTTATGACATCGTCGCGCCCAAGGGGGCAGGCGATCTGGGCTTTGATACCGGCGATCTGCTCAAGGAAAAGGGCTATGATCCGCTGAAAATGGTCAAGGCGGGGGAGGGGTTTTATTCCTCGCTCGGTTTTGCGCCGCTGCCCGACACCTTCTGGGCCCGCTCGCAGATTACCAAGCCGGCCGACCGCGACGTGATCTGCCATGCCTCGGCCTGGGATCTCGACAATCTCGACGATATCCGCATCAAGATGTGCACCAAGGTGAATGGCGATGATTTCGTCACCATCCATCACGAATTGGGGCATAATTATTATCAGCGCGCCTATAAGGCGCAGCCGTTCCTCTACAAAAACGGGGCCAATGATGGCTTTCACGAGGCGATCGGCGATTTCGTCGCGCTGTCGATCACGCCGCAATATCTCGTCGATATCGGCCTGCTCGCCAAGGAAAAGGTCCCAAGCGAGGATAAGGACATTGGCCTGTTGTTGAAACAGGCGATGGACAAGGTGGCGTTCCTGCCGTTCGGCTTGCTAATCGATCGCTGGCGCTGGGGTGTTTTTTCGGGGGTGATCAAGCCGACAGGCTATGAAGCGGCCTGGAATGCCATGCGCCTGCAATATCAGGGCATCGTGCCGCCGGTCGACCGCGACGACTCCCGTTTCGATCCCGGCGCGAAATATCATGTGCCGGCCAGCGTGCCCTATACCCGATACTTCCTCGCGCGGTTGCTGCAGTTCCAATTCTATGCGGCCGCTTGCAAGCAGGCAGGGTGGACCGGCCCGCTGCACCGGTGCTCGTTCTTTGGGAACAAGGAAGTCGGGGCGCGGCTGAATGCCATGCTCGAACTCGGCCAATCCAAGCCATGGCCCGATGCGCTCCAGGCCTTTACCGGCAGCCGTGAGATGTCCGGGCAGGCCATGGTCGATTATTTCGCCCCGTTAAAGGCCTGGCTCGACAAGCAGAACGAGGGAAAACCGACCGGGTGGTAACACCAACGCTCTCCAAAGACCCGCTACCCTCAACGCGCGACCGGCTGATCGATGCTGCCTTTCGGGTGGTTGCGCGCGATGGGCTGGAGGCGGCAAGCGTTAAGGTGATTGCGGCCGAAGCCGGGGTGACGACCGGGCTGGTCCATTATCACTTCACCCGCAAAGAAGAGATGCTCGAGGCGGCACTGCGGCATGGCCTCGACGCTTATCTTCAGCGCAATCGGACGCGGCGGGAAGCCACGCCGCCACACCAGCAGATTGAAGCGTTTTTCGCTGCCGCGCGGGAGGCGGTCGAGCCCGATCGCGATTTCTTCAAAGTACGGCTGGCGCTGGCCGCGCGGGCGATGACGCAACCTGCGCTGGTCGAATCCATCGAGGCGATCAACGCGGCGGCGGTGGAAGAGGTCGCTCTGGTTTTTGCCGCTTCGCGTGGCGAAACTGAGGCGACAACGCGGGATCGCGCGCTCGCGGCAACGCTCAAGGCGGCATTCGATGGGATTATGCTGGCGTGGATCAACAATCCGCAATTCCCAATTACCGCTGCTGCGGAGATTCTGGAGGAAGCGGCGATTATGTGGGTGCAAGAACCCCGCTTGCTCTAAGCAATTGCGCATGAGGCTGGATTTTCTTGTGGATTGAGCCACGCGCTGATATTGGTTGGTTAACCAACTCAGGAACGAGCGATGCGGATTGTAATGACAGGCGCCACTAGCGGCATCGGGCTGGAGGCTGCAAAAGCGCTGATCACCATGCCGGGCGTCTCACTCGTCATCGGCGCAAGGCGGCCGGAGAACCTTCCGGCAGCGCTGATCGGTCGCGTGACGGCATTGCCGTTGGATCTCGACAATCTCGACAGCGTCACCCAATTTGCCAGTGATGTAGCCGCGCTGGGGCCGATCGACGCAGTGATCGGCAATGCCGGCATACAGATCGTCTCGCCGCAGCGCAGTGCGCAGGGGTTCGAGCGCTGCTTTGCCGTCAACCATCTCGCCCATTATCTCTTGGTGCGTCGGTTGCTGCCGCATATCGCCAAGAACGGTCGGATCATCCTGACGTCTAGTGGTACGCATGATCCCGACCGCAGCACTGGCATCCCGCCACCGCGCCACGCCAAGGCTGAATGGCTTGCCTTCCCCGATCGCGACCCAGCGGCAGACCCAAGCCCCGGCTTGGCAGGCAGGCGCGCTTATTCGACCTCAAAGCTCTGCAATCTGATGACGATCCGTGAGCTGCCCCGGCGGAGCGGTGACCGACCCGATCTGACCTTGCTGGCGTTCGACCCGGGCTTTGTCCCCGGCACCGGGCTGGCACGCGATTATGGGCCAATGATCCGCTGGCTGTTCCGCCGGATCCTGCCCATTGTGGTGCGTGGTGAGAATGTCAGCACGGCTAAAGCGTCCGGACGGGCATTGGCGGCTCTGGCAACGGATTCGGGCTTTGCTGGTGGCCGTGGTCTATATTGGTCAATGACGCGGCGGCGGCCGGTCGTCCGCACGCCATCGACGCTCGCGCGCGACGATGCGGCCTGTGCCGCCTTGTGGGAGGACAGCGCGACGCTAGTTGGCCTTGTGCCATAGGCGATTAGCGCAACGTCCATTGCAGGTCGGCCCCGTCCATGCTAGGCGCGCGCCCTTCAAACGTCCGGCTGGTCGGTAACCAGCCACAGACAAAGGCCCGATACCTGTGAAAAAAGATACCCATCCCGATTATCATTTCATCACCGTCCAGATGACTGACGGCACCAGCTATCAGACCCGCTCCACCTGGGGCAAAGAAGGCGATCTGATGACGCTGGAAATCGATCCGCTTGCACATCCGGCCTGGACCGGCGGCAATTCGCGGCTGCTGGATGCTGGTGGTCAGGTCGCGCGCTTCAACAAGCGCTTTGGTGGCCTGTCGCTCGGCAAGAAGTAAGCTGGCGGGCGTGTTAACGCCGCGTTAGCCCTGAACGGTTAGGCTTTGCTCATCTGGATGATGAGGATCGCTGATGTTCACTGCCGAATTCGAACCCGCGGAGACGAATGGACGCCGTCGCACGCCACGTGCGCCGGTGTCTCTCGACGCGCGGATCGGGCGGGGCGGACTTGATCGCACCTTGTGCCGGGTCGTCGACCTGTCGGTCTACGGCGCGAAGTTGCAGACATATTCAACGTTACGCGTCGGATCGATGATCTGGCTGACCTTGCCGCAGCTCGGGCAGGTTGCGGCCTCCATCATCTGGTCAGACGATTTCGCCGCTGGCTGCCAATTCCAGACGCCGCTTGAAGAAGAAGCGTTCAACGCCCTGATCGAACTCGATCAAACCACCCGCCGCAATAGTTAGGCGGGCGTGCGCTGATGAAACGCTGTCCAAAATGCCGTGACAATGTATCGGATCAGACGACGGTCTGTCGGGTCTGCGGCCATAGTTTTTCAATCTTCGGCTTTCACCGAATCGCGATGATCCTTGGCCTTGGCACCGTCGTGGCGGTTAGCCTTGCCTCCTTGATCGACAGCCTGCCGACCCGTGATCCTCCCCCGCCGCCGCCACCGGTCGCGCCAATCTCAACGCGCAACAGCTTTGCCGAAAACTTCCCCGCGCTGGCCAGCGATGTCCGTGCCGCGCGGTTCAGCAAGATGATCGCCCGATCGGGCGAGGCGTGCACAGCGGTCAAGAAATCATTCTATCTCGGCAGCCGCGACGGTTTAGCCTATTGGAATGTCCGTTGCGAAGGCTCTGGCGACTGGATGGTCCAGCTGAAAAATGATGCAACGATGACCCGCGTGGCCTGCGATTCCCACGCCGAGGTGAAGGCCAGGTGCTGGAAACCCTTTTCCTGATGCCGCGATTGCCCCGCGGGGGCAGTGATTTGCGTTTGGGAATAGTACCGCTGGACACTTTCATAACCGACGGCGCAACGACATTGCTGTGCGATTGCGGCGACGAGTTATGGGGCCGAAGTCCGATCCGGATAGCAAGCCAAAAGCTTTTTTGCTCTTCCTGCGACTGATTTGCGCGGGTCTTTGACGATACGATCAAGATGAGGTTTCAGCCACAATCCTAGCTCATCGTCGGTCTGTGACCATTGAAAGAGCGTCTCCATCGTCGCGTTGAGCACGATCCAATCGTCATGTTGCTCTAGGTTGCGCTTCAATATTTTCGTCGCGCCGCGATACTGCGCCGGTGACATGTCAGATGTAAGGCGCAGAAAAAGTTGCGCCAATGTCCATTGCGCTGAAGCCTGATCCAGCGCGCCGACCGCATCAATCAGCCGATCAAGGAACGGCACGATCCAGTCATGGCGCTCGGCTTCTATGCGTTTAAGCGCGTTTGACGTGCGCAAACGAACGACGGGATCATCGCTCTTATAGCATTCGAATAGTTCATCGAGCCGAGATGGATCGGCAAACACAGCTTGCACGACCTCTATCGTGCGGCCGAGCGAATTGGGATGGCCGCCTGACAACATCGTATCAAACGAATCCATTGCTGAATCCTCCCGCTCGGCAGTGCTTATCTCGGTGCCATTGGCGGTTTCACCGCGCTCGGGCAAATTTTGGCGGACAGGGTGGGATTCGAACCCACGGTGAGCTTGCACCCACGGCGGTTTTCAAGACCGCTGCCTTAAACCACTCGGCCACCTGTCCGCACGCTGCACGCATATGTCGGCTATGAACTTTTGTGCAAGGGGGTTGCTGCTAGGGGTTCATGTCGCGGTGAGGCTGTGGCAAACGCTAAGGGATGGCGAACAGAGCAATGATCTTCAGGCGTCTCTTGACCGGTATTGCTGTCGTGATTGCTGGTGCTGCGCTGGGCACGATCGCAACCGCGCAGGATGAATCGGGATTTCAGGCCTATCTGCAAACGCTCGCGGCGCAGGCCGAATCGCGCGGCGTCAGCCGGGCAACGCTCGACGCTGTGCTGCCGACGCTCACCTATAATCCGCGCGTCGTTGAACTGGATCGCGCGCAGCCGGGCGCCGATCCCAATGCGCCGATCCCCGATTTCGCGCCCTATCGAGCGCGTCATGTCGATCAGTCACGGATCGACCGGGGGCGCCAGGCCTATCTCGCGCAGCGCCCACGCCTCGCCGCAATTGAGCGCGAAACGGGCGTCCCCGAATCGATCATGGTCGCCATCTGGGGCCATGAAACGAATTATGGAGCGATTACCGGCAATTTCGATCTGCCCCGCGCGCTTGCCTCGCTCGCTTATGAAGGGCGGCGGCGCGAGCTTTTCTCGAACGAATTTATTGCAACGCTCAAGATGATTGATCGCGGCGTGCCGCGCGAACAGCTGAAGGGCAGCTGGGCCGGGGCAACCGGCAACCCGCAATTTCTGCCGTCGGTCTATATGCGCGTTGCGCGGGACGGCGATGGCGATGGCCGCGCTGATATCTGGACGAACGAGGCGGATACGCTGGCATCGATCGCCAATTATTTTGTCGATGCGGGGTGGCGACCTGGCCAGCCCTGGGGGCTCGCCGTGGCCGTGCCATCAAGCTTTGATCGCTCACGGGCACTCAATCGCGTGCGTTCGCCGCGCTGTGGCCGAGTGTTTGATCGGCATAGCGGATGGAAATCAATGGCCGAATGGCGGTCCATGGGCCTGGTGCCGCTCGACAAGCCATGGCCTGGCGATCAAGTGCAGGCCACGCTGCTGGAACCCGATGGCCCCGGCAAGGGCGGCTTTCTGCTGACCGGCAATTACCGGGTGATCCTCGATTATAACTGCTCGAATTTTTATGCGCTGTCTGTGGGATTGCTGGCCGATGCGGTTGACCATTAAGAGCGGCATCGCCGCATTGCTGCTAAGCACGGGGCTATTTGGCGCAGCGTCTGCCGCGCCAGCGCAGGTGGCCGACATGCCGCCGGCGGGCGAAGGGCCACGGGGCACATCCCAGGCCGTGCTTGGCGCCGAACGCTATGACGCGATCGGCTATGCCGTCCCATATGATGGCGGCGCTAATCCGGGCGCGATCAGTGCGGCGCATCCCACCCTGCCGATCGGCAGCTTTGCAGAGGTTACCGCAATCGACAGCGGCAAGACCATCCTGGTGGTGATTGCTGAGCAAGGCCTCGCAACGCCAGACCGGATCATCGCGCTGTCCCCCGGCGCGCTGCAATTGCTGGGTCGGCCAGAGGCGGTGGCGCTTGGCGTGCGGGTCAGGCGGGTCAACCCGCTGGGCGCTGATCAGCAAGCGCTGCGCGACGGGCGCCCGGCGAGCGCGCGGATCGATGCGCCGGCCGTGTTGTTGGCAGCGCTGCGCAAACGCTTACCCGCACCGCCACGGGGTGTTTCCACTGCGATGCCGCGCCCGCCCAGGGCGACCAATGCTGCCGTTAATTTGGGGGCAGGTGCCGGTTATCCGGTCCCGGGCCGTGCGGCGGCTCCACCGGTAAAGCCAGTTGCCAGCCGCCAAGGCACCGGGTTTTTTGTTCAAGTCGCCGCTCTTTCCAACGGCCAGCGCGCATCCGATCTGGCGAACAGCCTTGCCGGATCAGTGATGGCCGGGGGCGGGCTCTACCGCGTTCGGCTCGGGCCCTTTCCCGATCAGGCCAGTGCGGATCGCGCGCGTGCTGACGCCGTGCAGCGTGGGTTTGGCGATGCCCGCATCATTCACGAATAATCTCCTCCAGCTGATGGACATTACCACCCCAATGAAGAAATTTGCCGTCGCCCTGTTGCTCGCCGCGTCGCTGATCGCGACCCCTGTTTTCGCCGCGCAGCCCCCGTTCAGCACGCCTGCCCCCGTCGCGTATCTGCAGGACTTGTCGAGCGGCGCGATTCTTTATGCCAAGGACGCCGATCGCCGGATGCCGCCTGCATCGCTGGCCAAGATCATGACCGTCTATGTCGCGTTCGACATGATCAGCCGCGGTGAATTGAAGCTCAACCAAACCTTCACCGTGCGCCCCGAAACCTGGAAGAAATGGCATGGGCCGGCCGCTGGATCGACGATGTTCCTGTCGGTCAATGAAAATGTCAGCGTCGCCAATCTGCTCTACGGGATCATCACCTTGTCGGGCAATGACGCGTGCGTCGTGCTCGCAGAGGGCATTTCCGGGACCGAAGAGGCGTTTGTGTCACGGATGAACGAACAGGCGAAGAAGCTCGGGCTCACCAACAGCCATTTCGGCACGTCGAACGGCTGGCCGGACGGCGGCGTCACCTATGTCACTGCCCGCGATCTGGCCAAGCTTGCAACCGCGACGATCCAGAAATTTCCCAAGCTCTATAAGGAGTTTTACTCCAAACCCAATTTCACCTGGGGCAAGACGATGGGATCGGGTGCCGCCATCACCCAGGCCAATCGCGATCCGCTGCTGGGACGTGTCGCCGGGGCGGACGGCCTGAAGACCGGCCATACCGAGGAAGCAGGCTATGGCTTTACCGGATCGGCGGAGCAGAATGGCCGCCGTCTGGTGATGGTGATGGCCGGATTGACGAGTTTCAACCAGCGGATCGAGGAATCGGTGCGCTTCATGGATTGGGGCTTTCGCGCGTGGCAGGCCAAGCCGATCGTCAAGGCAGGGCGGGTTGTCGAAACTGCCGAGGTGCAGGGCGGGGCAGCCAGCCGTGTTAATCTCGTCGCCCCGCGTGACCTGACCGCGACGCTGCCAGGCGGCGCGGTGCCCGAACTGCAACTCAGCGTCGTGTATCAAGGGCCAATCAAGGCGCCGTTCAAAAAGGGCCAGCATATTGCTGATCTGGTGGTCAAATCGCCCGGTATGGCCCCGCAGCATCTGCCACTGGTTGCTGAAAACGATGTCGCCGAAGCCGGCTTTTTCGGCCGCGCTTGGGCTGGTTTCTTCTCGCTGTTCGGGATGTGAACGCAGGGACCACCCCCGGCCGTTTCATTTCGCTTGAAGGCGGCGAGGGCGCCGGCAAATCGACCCAAGTGGCGCGATTGGCGGACCTGCTCGCCGCGCGGGGCATCCACGCGCTCGTCACGCGCGAACCCGGCGGCACTGAAGGCGCAGAGGCGATCCGCACCTTGCTGATGCAGGGCGGGGTCAATCGCTGGAGCGCGCACAGCGAAGCGCTGTTGTTCGCAGCAGCGCGGGCCGATCATGTCGAAAAGCTGATCCGTCCGGCGATCGGCGCTGGCCAATGGGTGATTTGTGATCGCTTCATTGACAGTAGCCGTGCCTATCAAGGCGTTGCTGGCGGGATTGATGACGCAGCAGTGATGGCACTCCACGGTTTTGGATCGCGCGGCATGCTGCCCGATCGCACGCTAATCCTGGAAGTCTCCATTGAAGAAGGCCGCGCCCGCGCCGCCCGCCGCGACGGTGCCGCCGCTGATCGATTTGCAGCGCGCGGCAATGACTTTCATGCCGATGTCGCCGCCGCCTTTCGCCGCTTTGCCGCGCAGGAGCCCGATCGCTGCCGGTTGATCGACGCCTCCGCCAGCGCCGATATTGTGGCAGCGGCGATCCATGCCCAGCTTGCCGACTTGCTGCCATGACGCTGCCCATTGGCAACGCAGACGCGCATGAGGCTTTTCTCTCTGCGATGGCGAGCGGATCGCTGCATCACGCCTGGCTGTTCACGGGGCCACAAGGGGTCGGCAAGGCCAGCTTTGCCCGCGCGGCGGCGCTGCGCCTGCTGGCAGAAGCCGCTCGACCGGGCGTGCTGCCGCCTGGCTTCGACGTACCAGAAGATGACCGCACCCGCGCGCTGATCGCCGCTGGCTCGCACCCCGATTACCGCGAATTGGTGCGGATGGCGAAGGACCCGGACAAGCCCGGGCAGGATCTGGCGCGATCGATCCCGATAGCGCAGGTTCGAGCGCTCCAGCCCTTGTTTGCGACGACCCCGTCAATGTCGCCGCGCCGCGTGGTGCTGATCGATTCGGTTGATGACCTTGAACGCCCTGGCGCGTCCAACGCCTTGCTCAAGAATCTCGAAGAACCGCCGGCGGGGACGATCTTCCTGCTGATCAGCCATTCGCCCGGCCGGTTATTGCCGACGATCCGCTCACGCTGTCGCCGATTGCGCTTCAATCCGCTTGACGATGAGGCAATGACGACGGTTTTGCAGGCGGCCCTGCCACAAGCCAATGGTGCCGAAATTGCCGCGCTGGTCCGCGCTGGCGACGGATCGCCAGGGCGCGCGCTGGGCTATGCCGGGCTTGATATGGCCGCGCTTGATAGCGTGATGACGACGATCGCCGCCAATGGCGATCATTCCAATGCGCAGCGAACCAAGCTTGCCAAGGCGCTGTCGCTAAAAGCCGCCCAGCCGCGCTATGAAGCCTTTCTTGACCGTGTGCCGAGCTTCATTGCCGAGGCCAGCGCAACGCGCCAGGGCGATTCGCTGAAGATCGCGCTTGATGCCTATGACGGGGCCAGAGCGCTGGCGATCAGCGCGCGGGCGCTCTCGCTGGATCAGCAAGCCACCGTTTATGAAATGGCCGGGTTGGTCGCGCGACTGGCCACGGCTTAGGCTTCAATTGGCGGGCGCGATGCTCTAGGGACCGGGCATGGCCGACCCCTTTTATATCACCACCGCGATTAATTACCCCAATGGGCGGCCGCATATCGGCCATGCTTATGAAGCGATCGCTGCCGACACGATCGCGCGTTTTCAGCGCATGGCCGGACGCGACGTGCGCTTTCAGACCGGGACGGACGAACATGGCCTGAAAATGGTGCAGACCGCGCGCGACCGCGGGATCGAGACGCGCGCGCTCGCCGATGAAATGTCGGGCTATTTCCAGGAAATGGCCGCCAAGCTGAACATCAGCTTCGATCGCTTCATTCGCACCACTGACCCTGACCATTATGCCGCCAGCCAGGCTCTGTGGCAGGCAATGGCCGATGCGGGCGATCTGTATCTCGATCGGTACGAAGGCTGGTATTCGGTCCGCGATGAGGCGTTTTACGACGAGAAGGAACTAGTCGAGGGGGAAGGGGGCGTAAAGTTCTCGCCGCAGGGCACCCCGGTTGACTGGACGGCAGAGGAAACCTGGTTTTTCCGGCTTTCAAAATATCAGCAACCATTGCTCGATCATTATGCGGCCAATCCAGACTTCATCCGCCCCGAGAGCCGACGCAACGAGGTGCTGCGCTTTGTTGAGGGCGGGCTTTCCGATCTCTCGGTATCGCGGACCAGCTTTGACTGGGGGGTGCCGGTGCCGGGCAGCCCGGGGCATGTCATGTATGTCTGGGTCGATGCGCTGACCAATTACCTGACCGGGATCGGCTATCCGGCAATGGACGGCGATCTGGCGGACTATTGGCCCGCCGACCTGCATCTGATTGGCAAGGATATTGTGCGGTTCCACGCGGTGTACTGGCCGGCCTTCCTGATGTCGGCAAAGGTTGCTCTGCCCAAAGCGGTGTTCGGGCATGGCTTTGTGTTGGCCCGCGATGGCAGCAAAATGTCCAAGTCCGCTGGCAATGTCGCTGACCCGCTGGCGCTGGCGGAGGCGTTTGGCGTTGATGCGCTGCGCTATTTCCTGCTGCGCGACATCAGTTTCGGACAGGATGGGAGCTATTCAGCCGAAGCTATTGTATTACGAGCAAATGCCGATCTCGCGAACAGCTTTGGCAACCTCGCCCAGCGGACATTGTCGCAGATCTTCAAGAACAGCGACGGCTATCTCCCTGCCATCCATGGCCACACCCCCGCCGACGCAGCACTGTTCGACTTGGTCGACAAGACCGTGGGGGACATCATGCCCAGCGCCTATGACGACCTCGCCTTGTCGCAAGCGACCGAGGCCTGGGTGCAGGCCGTATTCGCCTGCAATGCCTATATCGATGAACAGGCCCCGTGGAAGCTGCGCAAGACCGACGCTGAGCGGATGGAGACGGTGTTGGCGACGCTGTATATCTGCATCGCGCAGCTGGCCGTCGCGATCAGCCCGGTCATCCCGGCGAGCGCGGCCAAGTTGCTTGACGCGATGGGCGTCGACGGAGCGCTGCGGACGCCCGAAGCGATCGGCGCCCACTGGTATTCGCCGCTCGCTGAAGGCGGGTTCAAGCTTGATCAGCCGGTGCCGCTGTTTCCCAGGCTGGAGCTGCCGGCGGAGGACGCTGAATGAGCTTTATCGACAGCCATTGTCACTTGAATTACAAGGGCTTGGTTGAACAACAGCAGGATGTGCTGGAACGTGCGCGCGCCGCCGGGGTCAGCACGATGCTGACCATCTCAACCCGCGAAAGCGAATGGGATGACGTGATCAGCATCGCCGAGCGTGAGGCCGATATCTGGGCGACGATCGGCATCCACCCACATGAGGCGGATAGCCACGCGCATATCGATACCGCCAAGCTGGTCGAACGCGCGCAACATCCCCGCGTTGTGGGCATCGGCGAAAGCGGGCTCGATTATTATTATGACCATAGCGACCGGGCGCGCCAGCAGACCAGCTTTCGCGCGCATATTGCGGCTGCGCGGGAAACGCAGCTGCCGATCATCGTCCACACCCGCGATGCCGAAGAGGATACGGCCGCGATCCTGCGCGATGAGATGGGGAAGGGTGCTTATCCCGGCGTGATCCATTGTTTCACCGCCAGTGGCGCCTTTGCCGATATCGCGCTTGAGCTTGGTTTCTACATTTCGATTTCAGGGATCGTCACCTTCAAGAACGCGCGGGATTTGCAGGAAACCGCCGCGCGGCTGCCGATCGATCGGCTGTTGATTGAGACCGATTCCCCCTTTCTCGCGCCCATCCCGCATCGCGGCAAAACCGGCGAACCTGCCTTTGTTGCTGATACCGCACGATTTTTGGCCAAGTTGCGCGGCATTGACGTCATGACGCTAGCAGAGGCGACATCGGCCAATTTTCACCGATTATTTACCAAAACCGCCGCATGAAGGTCCGCATCCTTGGCAGCGGCACATCTTCTGGCGTGCCAAGGATCGGCAATGACTGGGGCAATTGTGACTCCAGCGAACCGCGAAACCGCCGAACCCGGGCCTCAATCCTGGTCGAGACCGCGTCCACGCGTATTTTGATCGATACCAGCCCCGACATGCGCGAACAGTTGCTTGCCGCTGGGGTGGCAGCAGTCGATGCGGTGATCTGGACGCATGACCATGCCGACCACACCCATGGCATCGATGATCTCCGCCAGCTCTTTCATGCCCGCGGTTCGCCCGTCCGCGGGCTCGCCCGTCCCGCCACCATGGCCGTCCTGACGGACCGGTTTGGCTATAGCTTTACTGGTGCCGCTGGCTATCCGGCGACCATTTCAGCGGAAATCCTGCCCGACCGGATCGTAATTGGCGATATTGCCGTCAGCGTGGTTGATCAGCCACACGGCACCATCACCAGTGCAGGCCTGCGTTTTGAGGCAGACGGCATCGCCATCGGCTATGCGACCGATTTCCATATCGTGACCCCGGCGATGGCCGATTTGTATCGCGGCCTCGATATTTGGGTGGTCGATGCGCTGCGCCGCGCGCCGCATCCGACCCATCCGCATTTGGCCTATACGCTCGCCCAGATCGAGGCGTTGAAACCTGGCAAGGCCGCGCTGATTCACATGGACCAGACGCTGGATTATGGCCAGTTGTGCGCAGAATTGCCTGAGGGCGTGGTGCCGGGGTATGACGGGCTGGAGCTAGGCCGATGAATGGTGACACCGGCTTTTCGGCGGTGATGCTCGCGCTGATGCTGCTTTTTCCGCTGTCCGCGCTAGTGGCACGGCGATTGCCAATCAGTGCCACCCTCAAAATGGCAGCCGGCTGGCTGGCGATCTTCGCGCTGGCGTTGCTGGCAGTCACCGCGTTCCAGCGCAGCGGATTCCGCGCGACGGATATCACCGCTGCACTGGGCCTGAGCGATCAGGTGGTGACGGGCAATAGCATTCGGATTCCCCGCGGCCCTGACGGGCATTTTTGGACGACCGTTTCGATCAATGACTACCGGCAACGCATGCTGATCGACACCGGCGCCACGACCACGGCGATTTCTGTTGAAACGGCACGAGCGGCGGGCATTCTGGTCGACGACGATTTCGGCATGCTCGTCGATACCGCCAATGGCACGATCACCGCGCATCGGGCGACGGCCGCGTCGATCGCTATCGGACCGATCAAGGCGCGCGATCTGGCCCTAACGGTTGCACCGAGCTTTGGCGACGGCATGATCGGCATGAACTTTCTGTCAAACCTCAAAAGCTGGCGGGTGGAGGGGAATGAGATGGTTCTGGAGCCCTATCCCACCACTTCTCCTATTTAACATAATGTATATTATCGGATCGATAGTGCCGACTAAGGCGAAGGGGCCCTTTCATGGTTGATCGGTTGGTAACCATCATGGCCCGTCTCCGTGATCCGATCGGCGGATGCAGCTGGGACCTGGCGCAGGATTTCGCCTCAATCGCGCCATATACGATCGAAGAAGCGCATGAGGTCGCTGATGCGATCGAACGCAATGACATGGCTGATCTAAAAGATGAACTCGGCGATCTGCTGCTCCAGGTCATCTTTCATAGCCGCATGGCTCAAGAAGCTGGCCATTTCGCGCTGGACGATGTTGTCACCGCGATTTGCGACAAGATGGAACGCCGGCACCCGCACATCTTCGGCGGGACAGTCGGCGATCCTGAGGCGTCCCCTCCTCGCCCATGGGAACAAATCAAGGCCGAGGAGCGCGCCGCCAAGGCGGCATCGGGCGCGCTTGATGGTGTTGCGCTCGGCCTGCCCGCGCTGATGCGCGCCGAAAAACTGCAAAAGCGCGCCGCGCGCACGGGTTTCGACTGGCCCGATGCCAGTGGCCCCCGTGCCAAGATTGTCGAGGAACTGGCCGAGGTCGATGCCGCCACCAGCCCCGACCATCAGGCCGAAGAGATCGGCGATCTCCTTTTTGCCGTCGTCAACTGGGCGCGCCATCTTGGCATCGATGCTGAAGCGGCCTTGCGTCAAGGAAACGCAAAATTCGAACGTCGATTCAGGGCGATGGAAGCCAAAGCTGGTACCGAGTTCGAAGCTATGACGCTCGCCGACAAGGAAGCCTTATGGCAATCGATCAAAAGCCGCGCTGATTGAACCGTTCAAAATCGCGTTGTGCTAATCGCACATCATACATCGCCTGATCGCCATCGACGGTGGCGTTCAGCACCTCTCCATGCGCATAAAGCCAGGCCGCGCCCGCCCCATCGCCAGCTGCAAGTACAATGGCATAGCGCCGATGCCCCTCGGTCAGCCGCGCAGCAACCTGCGTGAGCAGGTCGGTCACCCCTTCCCCGCTCAGTGCCGAAATCAGCATGACGTCGTCGCGTCGCGCCGCATCGCCGATCGTATCCGCGCGCTGAGTCTCATCCAGAAGATCAAGCTTGTTCCACGCCTCAAACCGCGGCGTCGTCTCGGCGACACCGATCTCGCGCAGGACCTTTTCCACATCAGCACACTGCGCCGCACTGTCGGGATGGGCGATATCGCGGACATGGATCAGCAAATCGGCCGACACCACCTCTTCAAGCGTCGCCTTGAAAGCCGCGACCAATTGGGTCGGCAGATCAGACACGAAACCGACCGTGTCAGACAGGATCGCCTTGTCGATCCCGGGCAGGGAGATCTGCCGCAGGGTGGGATCAAGCGTGGCAAACAGCAAATCTTCCGCCATGACGTCAGAACCGGTTACCCGATTGAAAAGCGTCGATTTTCCGGCATTGGTATAGCCAACCAGCGCGATGACCGGCCAGGGCGCGCGCTGGCGCCGGTCGCGGTGCAGCCCGCGCGTCCGCGTCACCGCCTCCAGCTCGCGTTTCAACCGCGCCATCCGGTCGCGGATCAGCCGTCGATCGGCCTCGATCTGGGTTTCGCCTGGGCCGCCGAGAAAGCCGAAGCCGCCGCGTTGGCGCTCAAGATGGGTCCAGCTTCGTACGAGGCGGCCGGCCTGGTAATCGAGATGGGCCAGCTCAACCTGCAAGCGTCCCTCGGCCGTTGCGGCGCGTTCACCGAAGATTTCCAGGATCAGGCCAGTGCGATCAATGACCTTGGCATCCAGCGCCTTTTCCAGATTGCGCTGCTGTACTGGAGTCAGCGCAGCATCGAACACCACCAACCCCGCCTCTTCCATGCGGACAGTGGCGGCGATCGCCTCAATCTGGCCGCTGCCGATCAGCGTTGCCGGTTTAGGCTGGCGAACGCGCACAGCGATCTTGTCGGCCACGACCAGCCCGATCGCGGCCGCCAGCCCTGCCGATTCGGCAAGGCGGGCGTCGCTGTCACGCGGGTTGAGGCCCTGTTCGGGCAGCACGATAATGGCGCGGGCGCCGCGGGCGAAATCATCCCGGTCCCGCTCGAAACCGCTACTCAATCGTCCATCGAATCGGTTGATTCTTCGGCCAGGTTCAGCGGGTGAGCAGGCTGGATGGTCGACACCGCATGTTTATAGACAAGCTGCGCCATGCCGTCGCGCTGCAGCAGCATGCAGAACAGGTCGAAAGCGGCGATATGGCCCTGCAGCATCACCCCGTTCACCAGAAACATCGTCACCGGATCGCCCGATTTGCGCACCGCGTTCAGGAAGATTTCCTGAAGCAAGGGCTGCTTCTTCTGCGCTTCGCCAACCGCATCAAGGATGCTCTCCACATCAACGGGGCCCGACGGCATGATCGTCGAAATCGCATGCTTGTAGATCAGTTGTGATTGGCCATCGCGGCGCAGCAGCACCGAAAAATTGTCAAACCAGGTCACGATGCCCTGCAGCTTGACGCCTTTGACGAGGAACATAGTGACCGGCGCTTTGGATCGGCGCAGGGCGTTGAGGAACAGGTCTTGAAGCGAGGTTTGTTTGTCGGCCATGGTTGGCGTCCTTGTTATTGGCGGGGGATTCCCCGCGATGCGCCGTTTCCCAGCGTCGGATTGAGCGCATAAAGGCGCGCCCTTTTAATTTAGGCATCGAACAGGTGCGCGTCCAGAGCGCAAAAATACGGGTTAGTCGTCGCGCGTGTCCGTTATCCCCAGCAGCTTCAATTTGCGATGCAGCGCTGATCTTTCCATGCCGATGAATGTCGCCGTGCGCGATATATTCCCGGAGAACCGGCGGATTTGCACCCGCAGATATTCACGCTCGAACGTCTCGCGCGCCTCGCGCAGCGGGGATCCCATTATTGCGGTGGTGCCGCCCGCGCTCAAATCGGCCTGACCACCCAACACTTCGGCCGGTAGCAGATCGACGTCGATCCGGCCAATCCGATCCCCCGGTGCCAGAATAACGGTACGCTCCACGACATTGCGCAATTGGCGGACATTGCCAGGCCATTCATAGCTTTGCAGCGCGACCATCGCATCAGGGGCTACCTCGGGCGTCGGCACCCGGCGTTGCGCCGCGTAATGGGCGACAAAATGCTCAACCAGCGCTGGAATATCCTCGCGCCGCTCGCTCAGGCCCGGGATCACCACCGGCACCACATTGAGCCGGTAATAGAGATCCTCGCGGAACCGCCCTTCAGCGATTTCCTCAGTCAGATTGCGCGCCGTTGCGGACACCACACGCACATCGACGCGAACCAGCCGTTGCCCGCCGATCCGAGTAAAGCTTTGATCGGTCAGCACGCGCAAAATGCGGCCCTGCGTCGCCAGCGGCATGTCAGCGATTTCGTCGAGGAAAAGCGTGCCGCCATGCGCCTGTTCGAGCAGACCGGGGCGAACGACATTGCCGCCCTCCTCCACCCCGAATAACTCCTCCTCAACCCGCTCGGGCGTCATCCGCGCGGCGCTCACCACCACGAACGGGGCGGCCGCACGCAGGCTCCAGCCATGCAGCAGGCGCGCGGCGACTTCCTTACCAACCCCCGCGCCGCCCATCACCAGCACGCGGCTGCCGGTCGAGGCAACGCGCTTCAGCGTCGCGCGGACTGCATTGATCGCGCCCGAATTGCCGGTCAGATCATCCTCACGCCCCGCTGATGCCCTGAGCGACGCCACTTCGCGCTTGAGTCGCTCGGTTTCGGTCGCGCGTTCGACAAGCAGCAAGAGCCGCTCGGCTTCGAACGGCTTTTCGATAAAGTCGGCCGCACCGCGGCGGATCGCTGAAACAGCGGTGTCGAGATTGCCGTGCCCCGAAATCACCAGCACCGGAATGGTTGGATCGCGGCGCTTCAATTCATCGAGCAGTTCCAGCCCATCGAGCCGCGAATCCTTCAGCCAGACATCGAGCAGGACCAAAGATGGGCGGCGCATCGCGATCGCCTCAAGCGCGGCATCGCTATCGGCGGCGCAGCGGGTCTCATAGCCTTCATCCTCAAGCACGCCCGCGACAAGTTCGCGGATGTCGAGTTCGTCATCGACGACGAGAATGTCGATCACCATTAGCTGTTCCGATTTCTGGTAAGGGCGGTGAGGCGACTTTCATCGCTCGCCGGGCTATCCGGTTCCGTGCCGTCGCTCAGGCCGGCGAGCAGCGCCGCGTCGAAGCACAAAGTCACAATCGTGCCGCCGCCGGGGCGATCAGCAAAGCTGATGGTACCGAAATGTTCTTCAACAATCTTCTTGACGATGGCGAGACCCAGCCCGGTACCGCGCGCGCGCGTCGTCATATAGGGCTCGATGATCCGATCCCGCTCAATCGGCAGTCCAACGCCGCTATCGGCCACCGAAATAGTGATCTGGCGGCTGCCGATGGGCTTGGCCAGCGTCAAGGTGACCTCCCGCTCGCCGTCAACCGGCACATTTTCAAGCGCTTCGACGGCATTTTTGACGATATTGGTCAGTGCCTGGCCAATTTGGCGGCGATCGCAGGTGAGCACGGGCGATGGATCGTCGTGCACAAGGGTGAAGCGGATATCGCTGTGTGCGACCTCGTGCAGGAACAGCGACTGCCGCGCGATATCGACCAGTGATTCTTCGCGGAACACAGGCTTTGGCATCCGCGCAAAGGACGAAAACTCGTCGACGATCCGACGCAGATCGCCCACCTGGCGCACGATCGTTTCGGTCAACCGGGTAAAGGTGCCGTCATCTTGGGCAATCTGCTTGCCATAACGGCGTTGCAGCCGCTCGGCGGCAAGCTGGATTGGGGTCAGCGGGTTCTTGATCTCATGCGCAATCCGCCGCGCCACGTCCGACCAAGCAGCGCGGCGCTGATCGAGCAATTGCTGCGTGATGTCGTCAAAAGTCAGCACTTGCCCGTGTTCATCGCCGGTGATCTTCACCGCCAATGTCCGCGCTTCGCCGCGCGCCGTCACCTGAACCACCGCCTCGCTCGCTTCCCCATCGAGCAGCGCGCCAAGTTCAGGCGAAACCTCGGTCAGCACGCGACCAACTGGGCTAGCTTCGCCAGTGCCAAGCAGGGTCATCGCCGAGCTGTTGATCAGCCGGATCGCGCGATCTTCATCGATCGAGATCACCCCTGCGGTAACGCCCGACATCACCGCCTCAATCAGTGCACGCCGGCTATCGAGCTGATCATTAGCGGCGACCAGTGCGCTGGTCTGTTCCTGCAATCGCCCGGTCATAGCGTTAAAGGCATTGGCGAGCGTGCCAACCTCATCCTCGGTCTTTGGCGCCGCAACACGCGCCGTCAGGTCGCCACGCTCAACGCGCCGGGCCGCCGAAACAAGCTCACCCACCGGCCGCACGAGCCTGTCCGCAACGGTCAGCGCAATCCACACCGCGATGCCGATAATCAACAGCGATATGCCCAACAGCGCCGCGTTAAACTGGAGCTGGAGCGACCGAGAGCGCTTCAACAACGCGCGATAATCACCGACAAGCGCGTTGCCCCGTTTCAGCAATTGCGTTGTCCGCGAATCAAACACGCGCGTGACGTAGAGATAATTGTCCTGCCCATAATCGAGCCGCGCCAAGGCGCCCGGCGCCTCAAGGCTCTCTATCAGAACGGTCTTTTTGCCAGCCTTTAGCTGCGCGACCATCTTCGGCGTCACGACCTTATTCAGATCGCGATCATAGGGATCAACCAGCGCCAGCGATATCGGCTGACCATCAGCGGTCAAATGGACGATGATCGCTTCGGAAAGTTCGCGCTTATAGGTTTGCAGGAAAAGATCGCGGATGAATTCCTTGCTGTCGATTGGATTGGTACGCAGCGATGTCGCCAGATCACCGCTCATCGCCACAAGCGCGCGATCGACGCGATCGAGTTCGTCATGATAGTTTTTCTGGCCGATGATCGCGGCATCCTCAAACATGTTGCGGGCGCGGTCTGAAAACCAGAATTGCACACCATATTGGAACAGCAGCGAGGCAAAAATCACAACCAGCAGCGTCGGCACTGCGGCGATCACGGAAAACATCGCGACCAGACGGACATGCAATCGCCCGGTGCCGCCAATCGGTGACAGCGTTGCGCGTCGCATCGCCACGCGGCGGCCAAACAGCACGAGCAAGGCAAGGCCCGGCAGCAAATTGGCAACCAACAACAGGGCGACCAGCGGCGGCGACAATAGCCTTTGGGGGGAACTCTCCCCAGTGATGATAAAATAGCTAATGATTCCAATTGCGACCGCGCCACCTAGCACGGCAAGCTCGACAACCGGCGTCACCGAAAAGATGCTTTTCGGGCGTATCGGTACGTCGGCGAGTGCGGTGGCGGTCGTCATCGTGGCCATAATACAACACAATCGTTGCATCGAGAACACACAAAACCACAGGTCAACCTGTATCAGCGTCGTACGGTCGTGCCGGAAAGGGTCAGGAGGGGGTATCCGGCGTCAGTACGTCGATACCCAGCGTGTCGAGCCGCTTACGCAACGTATTGCGGTTGATGCCCAGGGCACGGGCGGCGCGCAATTGATTGCCGCCATGACGGGCAAGGACGGCCTCAATCAACGGGCGTTCCACCTCACCAATGATCCGATCATAGAGCGAGCCATCATCAAACGCCGCCGGATCTTCCCGTGTCAGCCGATCAAGCCGCGCGCGGATCGCCGCGCCGATATCAGCATCGGCATTGATCGGTGACGCGGCCGGGCTTGCCGCACCCAACATTGCCTGCACGCCTTCTGCACCGATCACTTCATCGCGCGTGAGCACGGCGATCCGGCGCATGGTATTTTCCAGCTCGCGCACATTGCCTGGCCAATCATGGCCCTCCAGCAGGACCACCGCCGCGTCGCTCAATTGCTTGCGCGGCAGCCCTTGCACCGCCGCCTCATCAAGGAAATGCCGCGCGAGCAAGGCGATATCCTGGCGTCGTTCACGCAGCGCCGGCAGCGCAATCGGCACCACATTAAGCCGGTAAAACAGGTCTTCGCGAAATTTGCCCTGCGCCACGAACAGGGAAAGGTCGCGATTGGTCGCGGCGACAATGCGCACATCGGCACGGATCGTCCGCGCGCCACCCACTGTCGTAAACTCGCCCGATTGCAACACGCGCAGCAGGCGGGTCTGCGCCTCCATTGGCATATCGCCGATTTCGTCGAGAAACAGCGTGCCCCCCGCTGCCTGTTCGAAGCGTCCTGCTGACCGCGCCTGGGCGCCGGTAAAGGCACCGCGCTCATGCCCGAACAGCTCGGCTTCGATCAGCTCGCGCGGGATTGCGGCCATATTGATCGCCAGGAAGGGCGCTCGCCGCCTTGGCCCCAGATCATGCACGGCGCGCGCCACCAGTTCCTTGCCGGTGCCCGATTCACCTGAAATCAGCACGGTGAGGTCGTTGGAAACAACGCGGGCGATAATCCGGTAAACGTCCTGCATCGCTGGTGACCGGCCGATCAGCGGCAAGCCATCGCTGACCGGATCAAGGTTGACTTCCGGCAGCTGGCTGCGCTCCAGCGCGCCCTTTACCGCCCGCGCCAGCACATCAAGATCGAACGGTTTGGGCAGATAATCAAACGCGCCGACTTCGGTGGCGCGCACCGCAGTGGTCAGCGTGTTTTGCGCCGACAAGATGATGATCGGCAGGTTTTGGTGTTGCGCCAGCAGCGTCGCCACCATGTCCAACCCATTGCCATCGGGCAACACGACATCGGTGATCAGCAGATCGGGCAGCCCGGCGGCCAACTGCGCATGCATATCGGCCAGCGTACCCACTGTTTTGACGTCATGACCCAACCGGCGCAGCGCCTGGCCAACGACGGTACGGATGGCGCCATCGTCATCCACGACCAAGATCCGCCGGCTCATCGCGCTGCTGCCGGCAACAACAGCCGGAAAACGGTCTGTTCGGGCGCGCCCTCGCGCGCATATTGGATGATGCCCCCCATATCGCGCACCAGCTTGTCGACCAGCGCCAGGCCAAGCCCCTGCCCCTCTGGCTTGCCCGACACGAATGGATCGAACAGATGATCGGCGATATCAGCGGGCGCGCCTGGGCCGTTATCGATCACGCAGAGTTCGATCGGCAGGCGCTGGCGCGGCTTTCCCGGCGATGCTGGCAGGGCCATTCCGTGGCGATAAGCGGTGGTCAGCATGACCCGCCTGTCCGCCTGGCGATTCGTGGCCTCGCAGGCATTTTTGAGCAGGTTGAGCACGACTTGCAGCATCGCATCGCGATCTATCATAACCTCGGGCAGCGACGGATCGAACCGTTCGTCGATCAGCACATCGCGCGCAAAACCGGCAAGCGCGACGCGCCGGGCATGATCGAGCATCGGATAGATATTGTGCGGCGCGGGCGCCAGCGGACGCGTATCCGTGAAATCCTGCATCCGGTCGATCAAGGCGGCGATCCGGTCGACCTCGGTGACGATCAACGTCGTCAGTTCCTGCGAATCGCCAGCATCCACCCCGTCAGCCAGTAACTGCGCCGCGCCCCTGATGCCCGATAACGGATTTTTTATTTCATGGGCCAGCATTGCCGCTGCGCCAACCGCCGATCGCGCGGCGACGCGGTCTGACTGGCCAAGCCGCCGTGAAGCGCCGCCATGATGCAGCGTGATAATCCGCCAGCCAGGGTGATCAGCCACCATCGCTTCGATAAAGTCGATGCGGACCCGTCCGCCGCGCGCAATATCGATGACCGAGTCATAGGCCGCAAAACCAAGCCCGGCACGGCGATCCCGATAGCCCGCTGGCAGCGCTAATATCGCCCCCAATTCCTGCCCCTGCATGGCGCGTTCAGAAATGTTGAGCAGCAATTCGGCCTCGCTATTGGCATAGGCGATCAGCCCCGCTGGATTTACCAGCACCACTGGCACTGGCAATGCGGCAAGCAGTTCGGCGAAATGCGGCCGTGACGGCGTCTGGGGTGCCGGCAAACCGATCAGGCGGCTTTCAGCGCACGATAGGGGGCATAGAATTCGGCCAGCATCGCCAGCACCGTCTTGGGATCGGCCTGCTGGTTTACGCGATTGCGGAATTCGGCAGACCCATGCAGCCCGCGTGTATACCAGCCGATATGTTTACGGGCCAGATTAACACCCGTTTCACTGCCATAAAGTGACAGCATCTCTTCATACTGCCCGATAATTGCATGATATTGTTCATCCAGCGACGGATCTGCAACCCGCCGACCACTGGCGAACCATTCCATGACCTGGCCGAGCAGCCAGGGCCGTCCATAGGCACCGCGCCCGATCATCACGCCATCCGCCCCTGACTGGGCAAGCGCGGTTTCAGCATCTTCGATCGAGCAGATGTCGCCATTGACGATGACGGGCAGCGTTACCGCTTCCTTCACCTTGCGGACAAAGGCCCAATCGGCACTGCCCTTGTACATTTGGCACCGCGTCCGACCGTGGACGGTAATCAGCTTAATGCCCAGATCCTCGGCAATCCGCGCAAGTTCGGGGGCGTTCAGGCTGTCATGATTCCAGCCCATCCGCATCTTCAGCGTGACGGGCACATCCACTGCCTTCACCGTCGCCTCGATGATCGCGGCGGCGAGCGGCAAATCGCGCATCAGCGCGGAACCCGCATCGCCATTGACGATCTTCTTGACCGGACAGCCCATGTTGATGTCGATGATCGCGGCACCGCGATCAGCGTTCAGTTTCGCCGCTTCGCCCATTTCGCTTGGCGAACAGCCGGCAAGCTGCATCGAGATCGGCTCCTCGACCGGGTCCCACGCCGCCTTCTGCAATGACTGACGCGTTTCGCGGATCATTGCCTGGCTGGCGATCATTTCGGAGACGTTGAGGCCCGAACCATAGCGTCGCACCAGCCGCCGAAACGGCATGTCGGTGACGCCGGTCATCGGCGCGAGGAGCACGGGGCTCTCGATCCGCACCGGACCGATCTGGATAGGGGCGAGTGTCGTCATGATCTGCCTGAAAAACAGGCAGCATCTAGCGGCGGCTCAACAAGCTGGCAAGACTGGCGAGCGGCAATGGCTTGCGCTAGGCGAAAACCATGACGTCTCTCTCTCCCTCACCCCGGGTGCCCCAGTTACCGCAGCGCGTCGTCGCCCTCATTGTCGCCGCCGGCAGCGGCACCCGCGCGGGTGGCGATGTGCCCAAGCAATATGCGATGGTCGCCGGTAAGCCGATGATCGCACATAGCTATGCAGCGCTGGCTAGCCACCCCCGCATTGCCAGTGTGCTGGTTGCAATCGGTCCTGGGCAGGATGACTTGCTCGATGCGGCAATCGGCCCCTGCCCGCGCGTTGCCGGTGGCGCGGCACGGCGCGATTCGGTGCGCGCGGGACTCGAATCGATTGCCGCCAATGGCGGCGCCGATATCGTTTTGATTCATGACGCAGCGCGCCCCTTCCTCCCCGCGGCAACGATTGATCGCCTGATCGACGCGCTGGCTGAAAGTGTGGGCGCCGTTCCGGTGTTGCCCGTTGCCGATACGCTCGCACGGGGCATGGAAATATTGGGCGCAACCGTGCCCCGCGACGGTCTGTTTCGAATCCAGACGCCGCAGGCCTTTCATTTCGATGCTATAGTGGAATCGCACCGTCAGTGGCCGACGGGTGAAGAGGCAACCGATGACGCCCAGATGGCGCGGCGCTTCGGCCATGAAGTTGCAATCGTCGAAGGGGATATGATGCTCGAAAAAGTCACCTATCCAGCCGATTTCGCCGCCGCAGAAGCGCGTCACGAAGCGACGCTTGTCTCACGTACAGCGATGGGGTTCGATGTCCACCGGCTTGAGGCTGGCGAAGAATTGTGGCTGGGCGGCATTCTGGTGCCGCATGACAAGGGTCTGTCGGGCCATAGCGACGCCGATGTCGGCCTGCACGCGCTCACCGATGCGTTGCTCGGCACGATTGGCGCGGGTGATATCGGCACCCATTTCCCGCCCAGCGATCCGCAATGGCGCGGGGCAGCGTCGTATAAATTCCTGCAACATGCCGCGCATTTGATCGCCGAACGCGGCGGCATCATCGATTTTATCGATCTGACGCTGATTTGCGAAGCGCCCAAGATCGGCCCGCACCGCGAAGCGATGCGCGCCCGGATCGCCGACCTCCTCGCGCTCGATCCTGATCAGGTGAGCATCAAGGCGACCACGACCGAAAAACTCGGCTTTACGGGGCGTGGCGAAGGCATTGCGGCGCAGGCTGTTGCGACCATCCGGGTCCCGGCGCGGTGAGCAAATGGACGGTTTTGCCTGCCAGCCTGATGCTGATGTTCGGCGCAAGCGCGACCGTGGCGCAGGAGGTCGCGGTGGCGATTGCTGTGCCGTGCGTCACCCCGTCCGAGGCCGAAGCGCTGGTCGGCGCAGTCATTCCCGAACTGATCACCAATGTCGGCGGCATTTGTGCCAACGCGCTGCCGCCCTCGGCGCTGCTCCGCCAGACGAGCGGGCCGTTCATTGATCGCTACCGGGCCGAAGCCGAACTGGCCTGGCCGCGTGGCCGTACGGCGATCGGCAAAATTACCGGGCCCGATATTGCCTCTATGCTTGATAGCGCCTTTGCTCGGCCCTTGCTCGGGGCGTTGGTCACGCCCATGCTGACGCGTGGGATCCAACCAGGCGATTGTGCTGCTATCGAACGCATTGTTCAACTTGCCCAGCCCTTGCCGCCCCGCAATGCTGCGGCCTTGTTTGTGTCGGTTATCCAATTGGTCGATGCCAAGCGCACCGATCGTCAAAAGCCCCGTTTGCCGATCTGTCCCCAGGGAACGCGCTGATATGGATATGATGGATACCGTCCTGCCCCCAGCATTGGTCGAAGCCGCTCGGCGGGTGGTGGAGGCCAATCTTGCGGCTGGGCGGGTCATCACCGTGGCGGAGAGCTGCACCGGTGGCCTCGTGGCCGCCGCCATCACTGAAATCCCCGGATCGTCAGCGGTGATGCACACCGGCTTCGTCACTTACGCCAATGACGCCAAGACCGCATTGCTGAAGGTAAGCACGGATGTGCTTGATACCTTTGGCGCCGTATCGATCGCGGTGGCCTGGAGCATGGCCCGCGGCGCGCTGGAAGCAACCGGTGCAGATGTCGCCGTGGCCATCACTGGGGTTGCCGGGCCTGGCGGCGGCACCGACAAGAAACCTGTTGGCACAGTTGTATTCGCGCGCGCTGAAAAAGGCGGCGATCCTGCCGATGTCGTCGCCGATCGCCGCGATTTTGGCGATCTTGGCCGGGGCGGAATCAGGCTTCAGGCGGCGCTATGTGCGCTCGAACTGCTGCTGCCCGGTGAACCGGCATCGGCATAAAGCACCGCCGCGCGCTCTTCGAATGCGCTGATCATCCGGCGCAACGCGCGATCGAACACCTGGCCGGCCAACGCTTCGAACACCCGGTTCTTGAAGGCGAAATCGACTGAAAAATCGACGAGGCAGCCGCCCGCCGCCCCTGCCCGATCATCCGGCCGAAAACCCCATTCGTTGCGCAGATATTTCAGCGGTCCATCGAGATAATCGACGTTGATCGCGGTTGGCCGAACCTTTTGCACCTTTGACGTAAAGGTTTCGCGCAGGCCCTTAAAGCCAACCACCATATCAGCGATCATCTGCGTATCGGTGTTCGACCGCACCCGGATCGCTGACACCCAGGGCAGAAAATCCGGATAGCGCGCAACATCAGCAACCAGCGCGAACATTTGTTCGGGGCTATAGGGCAAACGGCGGGTTTCGGTGTGACGGGGCATCAGGCGCGCGCGATCTGGGCCTCTCGCGCAGCCCGCAGGCGGGCGAAATCATCCCCGGCATGATAGCTTGATCGCGTCAGCGGTGAGCTGGCGACCAACAGAAAACCCTTGGCCCGGGCAATGGCCGCAAAGGCATCGAACGCCGCCGGCGTCACGAAGTCCATCACCTTGGCATGGCGCGGGGTTGGCTGAAGATACTGGCCCATCGTCAAAAAATCGATATCGGCTGAGCGCATATCGTCCATTACCTGATGCACTTCCAGCCGTTCTTCGCCCAGGCCGAGCATGACGCCCGATTTGGTGAAGATTGACGGATTGTGGCGCTTCACGCTCTCCAGCAGGCGAAGCGAGGCATAATAGCGCGCGCCCGGCCGAATGGTCGGGTAAAGCCGGGGCACCGTTTCCAGATTGTGATTGTACACATCCGGGCCCGCTTCAACGATCGATTCAACAGCGGCTTGCGCCTTGTTCCTGAAATCGGGTGTGAGGATTTCGATCGTTGTATTCGGCGTCGTCCGGCGCAGCGCCTGAATGACCTTCACAAACTGGCTCGCGCCGCCATCGGGCAGATCATCGCGATCGACCGAGGTGATGACGATATGGTCGAGCCCCAGTTCAGCGGCGGCATCGGCGGTGTGCTGCGGCTCTAGCGCATCAACGGCACGCGGCATACCGGTCTTCACATTGCAGAACGCGCAGGCCCGCGTGCAGGTGTCGCCCAGAATCATCACCGTCGCGTGCTTCTTGGTCCAGCACTCGCCGATATTGGGGCAGGCCGCTTCTTCACACACCGTGGCCAGATTCAACCGACGCATCAGCGCCTTTGTTTCGGCAAATGCAGAGCCGGTCGGCGCTTTGACCCTGATCCAATCGGGTTTGCGCTGGCGCTCAGGCCGGGCAGTTTCTGGGGCGAGCGGTAACAATTCGGTCATCGGCTGCACATAGCGCCGCTTCCCACAGCTTGCCAGCCCCGCCGCGAGCTTGCACTACTCACCGCCATGCCTGATTTCAAAAAACTTGTGGACGGCTATCACCGGTTCCGCACCACCGATTGGCCTCGCGAACGCGCACGCTGGGCGGAACTAAGCGATGGTCAGCGCCCCGCCGTAATGGTCATTTCCTGTTCGGATAGCCGGGTTGATCCGGCCCAGGTCTTCAACACCTCACCCGGTGAAATTTTTGTTGTCCGCAACGTCGCGAATCTGGTGCCGCCGTTCGAAGCGGATGCGGCGCGCCACGGCGTCTCCGCTGCCGTCGAGTTCGCCGTCACTCAGCTCGAAGTGCGCCAGATCGTGGTGCTTGGTCACGGGTCGTGCGGCGGGGTCAGCGCGGCCCTGTCGCGCAGCTTTGAAGGACGCGCGCCCGGCGATGGCGGCTTTATCGCGCATTGGGTCGATCTGCTTGACGAAGCACGCGATCGCATCATTGCCGATCACGGCACCGGACCTGCCGCCGTGCATGCGCTTGAACTCGAAACCGTGCGCGTCAGCCTCGCCAATCTGCGCAGCTTTCCGTTTATACCGCCGCGTGAAGCCGATGGTCGGCTGATCCTGCGCGGCGCCTATTTCGCCATCGCAGACGGGGTGCTGCACGTGATGGACGACAAGGGCGATTTCAGCCCGGCCTGACCAGTCACGGGATCGATTGCTTGCGCGCCGTCCACCGCCCCGCTACGCAGCCGCTTTAATGCAACCCGTCGATCATAGCCCCGCATCCCTCATCTCGGGACGCGCTGTTTTCCCGCACCGGGACTTGACCGGTATCGACGGCCTCCAGCCGCATGAGATTACTTTTCTGCTCGATGAGGCCGAACAATGGGTGGAGGTGAACCGTCGGCGCGCCAAGAGCGAAAAGCGGCTTGAAGGGCTCACCCTGATCAACGCTTTTTTCGAAAACAGTACGCGAACATTGCTGTCGTTCGAAATCGCCGGCAAGCGGATGGGTGCCGATGTCGTCAACATGCACGCCGCCCAATCCAGCGTGAAAAAGGGCGAAACGCTGATCGACACCGCCGTTACCCTCAACGCTATGCGGGCCGATATGCTGGTGATCCGCCACCAAAGCTCTGGCGCGGTGAAGCTGATTGCCAGCAAAGTCGATTGCCCGGTGCTCAATGCCGGCGATGGACGGCATGAACATCCCACCCAAGCACTGCTCGATGCGCTGACGATCAGGCGGCGGCGCGGCAGCATTGCCGGGCAGCGCGTCGTGATCTGCGGCGATGTGATGCACAGCCGGGTCGCGCGATCGAATATCCTGGCGCTGACGGCGCTTGCCGCCGAAGTGCGGGTCGTCGCTCCATCGACGCTGATGCCAGCAGCGATTGACCGCATGGGGGTAACCCCGTTCACCGATTTCGATGCAGCACTTGAGGGCGCTGATGTCGTGATGATGCTGCGCTTGCAGAATGAGCGGATGGATGGCGGCTTCATCCCTTCCTCGCGCGAATTTCATCTGCGCTACGGCCTGAACACGGAACGGCTGCGCCGCGCCAAGCCCGATGCATTGGTGATGCATCCCGGGCCGATGAATCGCGGGGTTGAGATCAGCTCAAGCGTCGCCGATCACCCAGAGCGTTCCGCAATCACCGAACAGGTTGAAATGGGCGTGGCGGTGCGGATGGCGTGCCTCGACGTGCTCACCCGCCGCGCGCGCGGGATTGAGGGTTGGGCATGACCGCCCTCGCCTTCACCAATGCACAGCTCGTCCTGGCAGGCGAAACCCGGCCCGGCGCGCTGCTGGTGCAGGATGGGACGATTGCCGCCATTGGCACGATCGATTTGCCAGCCGACGTCGAGACGATTGATCTGCGCGGCAAGATTCTGGCACCCGCAATCATTGATTTGGGGGTGTTTGCGGTCGATCTGGCGGCCTGCCACGCGGGCGGAATCGTCCGGATCGGCCTGATGCCCGATCAAACGCCAGTGCTTGACGATCCCGGCATCGTCCAGCGATCGGCATTGATCGGCCGCCCTGATCTGTGGATCCACCCCATCGCCGCCGCGACCAAAGCGCTGACAGGCCAGGACCTCGCCGAAATGGCGATTAATCAGGCCGCTGGTGCCCGCGCCGTCGGCACCGGGCGCGGTTGGATCGCTGATGCCGCCGTCATGCGCAAAGTCCTGCTTTACGCGCATGATCTTGGCTTGGCCGTCATTGCCCATGCCGAAGACGGCGGATTGGCAGCCGGGGCTGTCGCGACCGAGGGCGAAACCGCGACCCGATTGGGGTTGAGCGCCGCGCCGGCCATTGCCGAAGCGCTGGCCATCGCTCGTGATCTACTGCTTGCCGAAGAAACTGGCGCCCGCTTGCACCTTCGCCAGGTGACCACAGCAGCAGGCTTTGCGCTGGTGCGGGCCGCCAAGGCGCGCGGGGTGGCGGTCACCTGCGGGATCACCCCTGCGCATGTGCTGCTGTCCGATATCGCGATGACTGATTTCCGCAGTTTTGCGCATCTCTCCCCGCCATTACGGGCGGAAAGCGACCGCCAAGCGGCGCTCGCAGCACTTGCCGATGGCACGATTGACGTGCTGGCATCGGGCCATGATCCCCGGGGACCCGAGGAAAAGCGCCTGCCCTTCGCCGATTCCGCACCGGGCATGGCTGGGGCCGAAACGCTCCTCGCGCTTGGCCTTGGCCTGGTGCGCGATGAGTATATCTCGCTCGATCGCCTCTTTGCGCTATTGGCTGTCAATCCGGCACGGCTGCTCGGCATCCATGCCGGCATGCTCGCGCCCGGCATGCCGGCCGATCTCGTGGTGATCGATAGCGAAACCCCGTGGCAGATCGGCACTGAGACGCTGGTCGGTCGCGCCGGTAACACGCCGTTTGACGGCCTGCCGGTTCAGGGCAAGGCCGTGCAGCTTTTCAAGGGCGGTGCGCGGTTGCTGTAATCAGCGCGAGGCCAGCTGCACTGGCTTTTGAACCCAGCGAGCGACCTGATCGCCAGCACTTACCCGAACGAAGCAATTGCCCCCCTTGGCCTGATAGCCGGCGCAAAGCGCATGGGCAGCCTCACGCGTATAACCGCCAACCGACAGCCGATAAAAACTCCCCGCAGCGGTCTTGATGGCCATACCAGACGGCGTCTGTCCGGCAAATTCGGCATAGCGGCGGGTGGCGCGTGCCCAGCCATCCTGCGCCACGGCAACATTCGCAAAGGCACCGATCTGCACGAAATAGCCGCCCTTTGCCGGGCTGTTCGCCATTGCCAATTTCGGCGCTGACATAACTTTCGGGGCCGACGTTACGGCAGCCATGGCCTGCCGCCCTGCGCCATAGGGCCGATAATTGGCCGGAAGCGCCTGCACGACGGGGCGGCGTTCGCCAAACACGATGGTCGGACGCGACGATGCCACCTCAACGGCCATCGCTGGCACTGGTTCGGGCTCAGCATTTGTCTCGGCCGCAGCGGCAAGCTGGGCCGGAGCCGGGGCTGGAACGGGTTCGCCAGGCTTGCCTGGCATATAGGCATCAATTGCGCTCGCCATTTGCGGCTGGGCCGCAACCGTTGCGTTCAGCGCGAGCGCCATAGGCTGTCCCCGATCTTCCACAGCGCGCACGCCAAGCAGGCTCGCCACCTGATCGGAGGCGGCCTTTGGATGGGCAAAGCTCGCCCATTCGCGCAACCGCTGATCGACTTCATCGGCGGCGACATCAAGTTGCGCGACCGTCTTGGCTTCCGCCCAGCGGCCTGAAAGCGCCAGCGCCAGCGCAAGATTCTGGCGGGTCTTGGCGTCTGCCGAAGCTGCGCGTGCCGCCTCTGTCAACAGATCAACCGCCGTGCCCGGATCACCGGCCAGCGCCAGTGCCAGCCCCCGATCCGCAACCGGGATCATCTCGGCATGGTCCTCTAGCGTTTTGCGCGCCGATGCCCAGTCGCCCGTCGCCGTTTGCGCAAGCGCCAGGCTGAGGGCCGTCGCCGCATCGGCGGGCGACAGAGAAAGCGAATCGGTAAAGGCATCACGCGCCGATGCAAAGCGACCCGCCTTCAGATAGCTATTGCCCAGCAGCGCCCGGTAACTGGCATCCTGCGGGCTGAATTTCACCGCGCGTTCGGCGTAACCGATCGCTGCCCGCAGATCGCCCTTACCAAGCGCCCGTTGCGCCTTTGCCGCGTCGCTTGCCGCCTGTTTCAGCCCGGCTGCATTCGGGGCATTGGCAATGGCCATGCTGCCAGTGGTGATGGCCGTGCCCATCGCGGCACCGCCCATGATCAGGGCAGATAGCCCCAGCGTCACAAGTGTTTTGCTCGTCATCGCATTAGCCCCCATCAACCACATTAGCGTCCGCCCCAGGCGACAGCCGGCTGGCCATCGCTTCCACCTCGGGCAGCGTCTTCAGAAAATCATCAAGCGCTTCAGTCACCAGCTGCTGGGCAGACCGATGGTGCAGCGCACTCGCCAGCCTGAGCCGCAAATGGCGATCGGCGTTCAGGCGAAGCGTAAAGGCAGCCTTTGCGCGATCGCTGGCATCACCGTTACCGCCGCCGCCACGCGTCGGCTTGGAACGGCGGGCCGGGCGCGGCTCGCTCTTTTGGACTGGCGGCGCCGCCAGAGGTGCTGACGGCATTGGTTCAGGCGCGGCGGTCGCCATTTCGACCGTCAAGGCTTCGCGCTGACGCAAAACCGGCGGCAAGGGCATCTGTTCAATTGGTGCTGGGCCGGGCTGGCTGTCGTTATGGCCCATATCGTTCCAGCCGAGATCGTCGATCGCCTCCGATACGGCGCCGAAGCCCGAAAAGCCCTGCGGCCGCATCGCTGGCTTGGCCTGGCCCTTGCGCGCGAGCAGCCCTGAAGACAGGGACGCAAAAGGTTTGGGTTGACCCATCATCGCCGCCACCTCAGCTCACAACCCGGCGGCCAAAGCCGCCCATCTGGCGGCTCGCCGCCAAATTACCCTGGGCCTGTGGCGCGCTAAACACCGTCCGGCGAAAATTCTTCTCAAGCCGATCGGCGATATAGTTCCACAGTTGTTCGATTTCGGCAGCCGACCGGCCACCCGGATCCACTTCCATCACCGTGCGGCCATCAATCATCGACGCCGCAAAATCAGTGCGGTGGTGCACCGTGATCGGTGCAACCGTGCCATGCTGCGATAGGGCGACGGCTGCTTCACTGGTGATCTTGGCCTTTGGTGTCGCGCCATTGACCACGAAGATCAGCGGCTTGCCGGCGCGATCACACAGATCAACCGTCGCGCCGACCGCCCGGAGATCATGTGGCGAAGGGCGCGTCGGGATGACGATCAGTTCAGCAACCGCGATAACGCTCTGGATCGCCATCGTAATGGCTGGCGGCGTATCGATCATCGCCAGGCGAAAACCCTGTTGGCGCAATACTTCAAGATCAGCAGCCAGCCGGGCAACGGTGGTTTGGGCGAATGCAGGAAATTCGCTTTCCCGCTCGTTCCACCAATCAGAAAGCGATCCTTGCGGATCGATATCGATCAACACAACAGGGCCACCGCCAGAGCGCTGCGCCTGAACGGCCAGATGCCCCGACAATGTGGTCTTTCCCGAACCACCTTTTTGAGAAGCCATCGCGAGAACGCGCATTATTTCCCCGGTCTTTCCTGTTTCAAACCGGAAAATGCCACGCCGAGTGATAAGAAGTGGTAAACGAACGCGCTCGGCCCTGGGAACGCAGCGATGCCCCAACTGATCCCGGACGGGACAATTGGATAACCAAATATTTCCCAATTTTGGCTTAAAGCGAATTATTAGAGCCTGGGGTTGAGGGATGATGCGGCGATGTTGACGCGAAACGGGATCAAGCGGCGCGCGATGCAGCGCGGTCTGATGGCAACGGCTATACTGCTTGCTGTGGTCGGCAGCGCGCCGGCCTGGGCCGATGTCAAGGAAGGCGTCGATGCCTGGAGCCGCGGCGAGTATCGCAAGGCCGTTGAAAGCTGGCGGCCGCTGGCGATTGCGGGCGATGCCGATGCGCAGTTCAATCTGGGCCAGGCCTATAAGTTGGGGCGCGGTGTCCCGGTCGATCTTGCGCTGGCAGAAGAATGGTATCGCAAGGCAGCAATTCAGGGGCATTTCCAGGCCGAAGACGCCTATGGGCTGACGCTGTTTCAAAACAACAAGCGCGCTGAGGCTTTGCCGTGGCTTGAACGATCCGTTGGGCGGGGTGAACCCCGCGCCCAACTGGTACTCGGCACTATGTTGTTCAACGGGGATAGCGTCAAAAAGGATTGGGTCCGCGCCTATGCGCTCCTGACCCGCTCGTCAGCGTCGGGGCTGCCCCAGGGCGCGCAGACAATGGCGCAAATGGATCAATATATCCCCAGCGACGTTCGCCAGCAGGGCATCGCGCTGGCCCGTCAATATGAGGCAAGCGCCAACCGGCCAGTCGATACACCCGACATTGCTGGCCAGGGATCCAGCGGCATGCGCAGTGCCGAGCTGCCAGCCTCTACCTATGCCGGTGAGAGTGACACGCGTCCTATTCTTAATGCTCAATCAAAGCCGGTCGCCCGACCGACCAAGCCGACCCCGGTAGAACGTGCAACGAACGATTCCGTGCCGACAGCGGCGCGCCCAACCGTTACCGCCCCGCAGCCCGTTGCGGGCGGCGGCTGGCGCATTCAGCTCGGCGCCTTCCGTGACTCGTCAAATGCGCGCGGCCTTTGGCAGCAACTCCAGAGCAAGGTCCCCGGCATTGCGCCGTTCAAGGCCATCTATACCCCCAGCGGCACGCTCACCAAGCTGCAGGCCGGACCAATCGCGTCACGAACAGACGCAGCACGGCTGTGCGCCGAAGTGCAGGGCCGGATGCCCGGCACCCCGTGCGTACCGATCGCGCCTTAGTCGGTTACCCATTCACTGGCGGGAATCCCTTGCGCATAAAGCAAGGCGGTCAAATCATTGTGATCGATGCGCGCCGCCGCTGCGGCCGCGACGACTGGCTTGGCATGATAGGCATAGCCAAGCCCGGCACGCTTGATCATCGCCAGGTCATTAGCCCCGTCGCCAACCGCCATCGTTGCTTCCGGCGGCAGGTTTTGTGCGGCAATGGCGGCCAGCAAGGTTGCTTCCTTGGTGGCTGAATCGACGATCGGCTTGTCGACGCGACCATCAAGTTTGCCATCGGCAATGCCAAGCCGATTGGCGATCACCTGATCAAAGCCAATCGCCTTGCCAACCGGATCGGCAAAGCGGGTAAAACCGCCCGACACCAAGATGCTCCGCCCTCCCCGCGCGCGCATCGTCCGGACCAAGGCGACCGCGCCGGCCATGATCTGGACGCGTTCGGCAAGACATTGCTCGATCACCCGTTCGTCAAGCCCAGCAAGCAACGCCACGCGGGCATCAAGCGCCTCGCCAAAATCCATCTCACCGCGCATCGCGGCTTCGGTAACGGCGGCGATCTGCGGTTTGATGCCAGCGTAATCGGCCAGTTCGTCGATGCATTCGACGGTAATCATCGTTGAATCCATATCCGCGATCAGCAGCGATTTGGGCCGCGCCATCATGCCCTGCACAACGACATCGACACGATCAAACGCCCCCTCCAGCGCAGTGCGGGCTCGATCGGGGAACTGCCCGAACATTAGGTCAGCCGCGCGCGCCGCATCGATCCATCCCGACCCCAGCGTCACGCAGCCAGCGGCATTGAGCCGATCGAGCGCCTCAGAAATTTGCCCTGCATCGAGCCGGTCTGCTGCTATCAGCGTTGCAATGAACATGGCAAAATCCCCTCCGGCTTCCCCGGTTGCGCTCATTGCAGGGCCGACGGCCAGCGGCAAGTCCGCTCTTGCCATGGCACTTGCTGAAGCGATTGGCGGCACCGTGATCAATGCTGATTCAGCGCAGGTCTATGCTGATCTCCGCGTGCTATCGGCGCGCCCGTCGCCAACCGACGAAGCCCAGGTTCCACACCGGCTTTTCGGTCATGTCGGCGCAACGGAGATCTACTCCGCTGCGCGCTGGGCGACGGAAGCATCGGCCAGCATCGCCGAAGCTCAAGCCGCTGGCCGTCGCCCGATCCTGGTGGGGGGCACCGGCCTTTATCTCCGGACCCTGCTCGAGGGCATTGCCCCGGTTCCCGATATTGACCCGGCAATCCGGGCGCAGGTACGGGCATTGCCCGTTGCCGACAGCTATCGCCTGCTCCAGGCGGCCGATCCGGCCGCGGCTGCGCGGCTTTCCCCGGCGGATACCTCGCGGGTCGCGCGCGCGCTTGAGGTGGTGCGATCGACTGGCAGAACCCTGGCAAGCTGGCAAGCCGAACGGCATGGCGGCATTGCGCCCATGATCCAGCTTCAGCCGTTGATCCTGTTGCCCGATCGAGACTGGCTATTCACGCGCTGCGATGCGCGGCTGGCGGCAATGTTTGACCAAGGGGCGGCTGCCGAAGTCAGTGCTCTGCTCGCGCGATCGGACATCCCCGAAACGGCACCGATCATGCGCGCCATTGGCGTGCAGGAAATCACTGGCTGGCTGCATGGGCATACCGATCGAGAGACAGCCCTGGCCGAGGCGCAAGCGGCTACCCGTCGCTACGCCAAGCGGCAATATACCTGGTTTCGCAATCAGCCGCCGCCCGATTGGCCGCGCTTGGCCGAGTGCGATCCGGGGAAATTGCTTGCCATCTTCCGATTGCGCTATCCCGATTAAATATCGGCGATCAGCCGCCGGCTCGTTCTCGCACAATGTCGCATCCGACAGCGGCATCGGGATAGATATCGGGTTTTAGCGAGCTGACCCGGACGCGCCAGACGCGATCATCGGCCAACGCAAGCGCTGCGATCGCTTCGCAAAAGGTTTCCTGCAGATTGAAATGGCGACTGTCAGCGAGCGCCATGATCTCCCGGCGCAGAAAATCATAATCCACCACCGCATCAATTTCGTCCGGAAAGGGAGCGGTAGGATAGCGGCAGTCGAGCCACACGGAAACGATCACCCGCTGCGGCGCTGCGCGTTCTGCGGGGTGGATGCCGATCCGCATGGGCAGCGAGAGCCCTTCCAATCGCGTCGTGAATTCAGCCATTTACCGCCTCTCGGGTCGAAAACATTACATCGCGGGCCGTTGGCATGAAACGTTGCCCGGCATCGACGAAAATCGTCTGGCCAGTGATGCCCTGCGCACCCAGCAGAAAAGCGACCGCACCGGCCACTTGATCCGCCCCGACCGGTCGGTGAAGCAGGTTCATCCGGCACGTGGCATCAAATTCGGCCTCGGTCTGGTCCATGCTGGGCAGGGTCAACCCCGGCGCTACGGCGTTGACGGTGATCCGGGGGCCAAGGCTTTGCGCCAACATGATGCTCGCACCAGCCAGCGCCACCTTGCTGCAACTATAGGAAAAAAAATCGGGATTGAGGTTGGCCAGCTTTTGGTCCAGCAAGTTGACGATCGCCCCTTGGCGCAAATCCTGTTGCCCGGCCATTGCCGAAGCGAGCAGCACCGGTGCCGCCAGATTGACGCGCATGTGCTGCTCAATCGATTGGCCATCGGCCAGCGGCGGTCGGTCAAAGGCAAAAAGCGAGGCGTTATTGACCAGCCCGCTGACCGGCACGCCAAATGCCGCGCGCGCTGCGGTAATCAAGGCGATTTCGGCACCATCCACCGACAGGTCCTGATCGATCGCAACGGCGCGGTCGCCAAGCTCGGCGACGATGGCATCAGCCTCTGGCGCGGATTGGCGATGATGGATGATCACGCGATGCCCGTCGGCAATGAGCCGCCGGGCAATCGCTGCCCCCATTCTCCGCGCGCCGCCAGTGACGATGACGCAGCCAAGGCTGTCAGCCATCACTGCCTCACACCCCCATCAGCGTCAGCACTTCCTTACGACTGCGCTCATCGTCGCGGAATACGCCCATCATCCGGCTGGTCGTCATCGTCACGCCTGGCGTGCGGACGCCCCGCGCGGTCATGCAGGCATGGCTTGCCTCAATCACCACGGCCACACCGTGCGGCTTCAGATTTTCCCAGATGCAGTTGGCGACTTCCGCCGTCAGGCGCTCCTGGACCTGCAGGCGACGTGCATAGGTGTGAAGCACCCGCGCCAGTTTTGAAATGCCAACCACCCAATTGCTCGGCAGATAGGCGATGTGCGCACGGCCGATGATCGGGGCCATGTGATGTTCGCAATGCGATTGGAAGGGGATGTCCTTTAACAGGACAATCTCGTCATAGCCGCCGACTTCTTCGAAAATTCTAGACAAATGATAAACCGGATCATCGCCATAACCCGCGCAATATTCCTTCCAGGCGCGTGCGACGCGTTGCGGCGTATCGATTAATCCTTCGCGCGTCGGATCGTCCCCTGCCCACCGAATCAGCGTACGGACGGCATCGGCAACGTCTTCCGGCACGGGAATTTTCGCCGGAGCGGCAATAATATCGCCGTCGTCCACCGGGTCCTTATCGTCAATCATTCAACCTCCTCATCGCCCGATTCGAGAAAAACGCTACGTCAACCGTGATTTCACGCCAAACCAGTTCGATTTTGAAACTGTCTCATTTGGGCAACATCGGCGCAAGTCCGCAGTTTCCCGTCGATCCTCCATTGACGCCGTCCTTTGATGGACGCTATTTTCACGCCAACATTGACAGAAGCATCGTGAAACCGGCGGAGACCGGTGGCGGGCATGGAGGGGTTATACCATGAAGAAATTTGAATTGCTTGCCGCGTCCGCCATCGCGATGTTGGCCGTGACACCTACTTATGCGAAGAATGCACCAGCCCCGGCAAATGCGCCTGCACAGGCAGAGGCGCCAGCCCCTGAAGTCGACGAAACCGACGATAGCGATATCGTTGTTACCGCCAGCAAGCGCGAAACGACGCTGCTCGACACGCCAATCGCCGTTTCGGTCGTTTCCGGTTCCACCATTCAGGAAGCGCAGATCCGCGATCTGATCGATCTCCAGTCCGTCGTCCCTTCGCTCCGCGTCTCGCAGTTGCAGAGCTCGGCCAACACCAACTTCATCATTCGCGGCTTCGGTAACGGCGCCAACAATGCCGGCATCGAGCCTTCGGTCGGCGTGTTCATCGACGGCGTGTATCGCTCGCGCTCTGCTGCCCAGATCGCCGATCTGCCCAACCTGAAGCGCGTTGAAGTGCTGCGCGGTCCGCAGTCGACCCTGTTCGGCAAGAACGCATCGGCTGGTATCATCAGCATCGTCACCTCCGAACCGAGCTTCACGACGCGCGGCAGCGCCGAATTGACCTATGGCAATTATAACGCATTCATTGCCAAGGGCGACATCTCCGGCCCGATCACCGATACGCTCGCCTATTCGGTGGCTGGCAACTATAACCGTCGCGACGGTTATGTGTTCGATGCCGGCCTGCAGACGGACTCGAGCACGCGCAATCGTTATGGCTTCCGCGCCCAGTTGCTGTTCCAGCCCAGTGCCGACCTGAAATTCCGCCTGATCGCCGATTATGACCGGATTTCGGAAAATTGCTGCGCGATCGCAAATATCGTCGCCGGGCCAACCACGCCAATCATCAATTCGCTGGCGGCTGGCGGGCGCGCAATCGATGCCGCCCGTCCGTTCTCCTATGTCACGTTCAGCAATTTCCCATCGTCCAACGACATCACCAACTACGGCTTCTCGCTGCAGGGTGATTACTCGCTGGGCAATCTCGATCTGACCTCGATCAGTGCCTATCGCAAGGTCCGGTCGTTCACCAATCAGGATTCGGATTTCACCAGTGCTGATTTGATCGGGAACAACAGCCAAGCGCTGTTGATCGACACCTTCACCCAGGAACTCCGCCTGACGTCGAACTTCGATGGGCCGCTGAACTTCATTCTGGGTGGTTTCTACTTCAACGAAAAGATCAACCAGAACAATGCGATCACCTATGGCCAGTCGTTCCGCCCTTATGGCGACGCACTGATCCGGGCAGGCACCGGCGGCGCCTTGAACGCAGCATTGCTTGAGGGAACATTCGGCGCGCTTGAAGGGGCGCCGACCCGCTATCTCAACACATTTTTCCGTCGCGGTGATGGCTTGAATGAGCGCTACCGTTTAACCGATGAATCCTTCTCGGTTTTCGCGACAGTTGATTACAAGATCACTGATCGGGTCACCTTGACCGGTGGCATCAACTATACCGATGACCGCAAGCGTTTTGCGACCAACGTTGCTAGCAATGATGTCTTTTCGAACATCAATTTCAATGACCCGCGGTACGCGCCGTTCCGCAACCAGCTGATCTTGGGTGGCCTGCTCGCACAGGGAGTGCCCCTTGCACAGGCGCAGGCAGGGGCATTGGCCAACCAGAACAACCCAGCGGCTAACCCGCTGAACGGACTGCGTGGGCTGCAGTTCCTGCCGCCGGGCCAAAACGTACCGAATGCTGTTGAACCAGGGCGGACGGGTGACACCAACCTTTCCTACACGGGTCGCCTGTCATGGAAGGCAACCGACAATCTCAGCCTTTATGTCACCTATGCATCGGGCTTTAAGGCAAGCTCGATCAACTTGTCGCGCGACAGCCGCCCAACGGTCGCCGATCTTGCCCGGTTGCAGACAGCGGGTCTTGCCGTCGTCAACATCACCTCGGGCTCACGCTTTGCTGGTCCTGAGCAGTCAGAAGTCTATGAAGGCGGTATCAAGGGTAAGTTCGGCAAGGCGGCCTTCAACATTGCCGTGTTCAAGCAGAACATTAAGGGCTTCCAGGGCAATATCTTCACCGGTACCGGCTTCATCCTGAACAATGCAGGCCAGCAATCGACCTTCGGTATCGAATTTGACGGCAGCATAACGCCAGTAAAGAACCTGTCGTTCAACGCGGATGTGACCTATCTTGATCCAATCTTTGACTCGTTCGTCAATGGTTCGGCCTTCAACGCTACCTTCGGTGTGGTTCCTGCAAACCTGACGGGCCGTCGTCCGGCGGGCATTCCTGAATTCGCGTTCTCGGTCGGCAGTTCGTACACGCATGAAGTCAACGACAACTTCAAGCTCACGCTGCGCGGTGACTATCAGTACAATACCCCGGTCCTCATCTCTGAAGGCTCAACGCTCACCCGCGAAGTCCAGTCGCTCAACATGTCGCTCACCGGCCAGTTCAGCAACGGCATCGAAATCTCGGCCTGGGGCCGCAACATGACCAATGCCCAGTATCTGACGACGATCTTCCCATCGGTCGCTCAGGCCGGCAGCTTGTCGGGCTATCCGAGCCAGCCAGTCACCTATGGTGGCACGGTCCGGATCAAGTTCTGATCGGGTAACGATTAGCGGCCTTGATCGGCTGAAACAAAAAGGGGGTCGCGACACAGTGTCGCGGCCCCTTTTTCTATGTTTACATGGTGCGATCGTCAGGCGGTCAACCGCTCGGCATGCCAGGCAATATGATCGGCCATGAAGGTCGAAATGAAATAATAGCTATGGTCATAGCCGGGCTGCATCCGCAGCGTCAGCGGCATCCCCGCTGCAGCACATGCTGCGGTCAGCAGTTCGGGCTTGAGTTGTTCCGCGAGAAAACTGTCGGCATCCCCTTGATCAATCAGCAATTCAGGCAGTCGCGCGCCATCCTCGATCAGGGCGCAAGCGTCATAGGCCCGCCAGCTCGCCGGGTCTTGGCCCAGATAGCCGCCCAACGCCTTTTGTCCCCACGCACAATGGATTGGCGAGACGATCGGCGCAAAGGCCGAGACGCTCCGGAACCGCTCCGGCGTCCGCAGCGCGATCGTCAACGCGCCATGGCCACCCATAGAATGGCCGGTAATGCCTTGCCGCGCCATGTCCGCCTGGGGAAACGCGGCGGCGATCACGTCAGGCAGTTCGGATTCGGTATAGCGGCGCATCTTGAAATGCGTGGCCCAGGGCGCCTGCGTCGCATCGACGTAAAAGCCAGCCCCCTGCCCGAAATCATAGACATCGACATCCGGCACCCCGTCGCCACGTGGTGACGTGTCAGGGGCAATGAAAATGATCCCATGCTCAGCGCAGGCGGCCCGATAGCTGCCCTTGTCGGTCACATTGGCATGGGTGCAGGTCAAACCCGAGAGATACCAAAGCACCGGCAGCTTTGTCCCCGGCGCATGCGGCGGGACAAAGACCGAAAAGGTCATATCTGTGCCCGTGGCGCCCGATGCATGGCGATAAATCCCCTGCACACCGTCATCGGCGCGGGCTGTAACGAGTGTTTCCAATACCATACAGGTGATCCTTCACAATAAACTGATGCCATCAACGTCACGGGGTCTGGCCAATAGTGGCGCAATTTACCGTCGCATGGTGCCTTGCTGTGCAGCAAGCCGGCAAGCGCCGCTGCAAGTCCCTTTGGTAATTTGCATATTTCCTCACGGAAAGCGTTGCCATCCCCGTAACAATCGACTGTAGAGCGTGACAATGACGATAAGGCGGCGCACAAGCGGTGCGCGCTAAGGCGTAATTTCTAAAGGTCGGCCTGTTGCCGACTATGATTGGGAGGATAGCGATGGTGAAAGAACCTGCAACCAAGGCGGCAGCCCCGAAAACCGGCGGCATCCACGCGCCAGTCCAGCCATCACCTGAGCTTGGGGCAATTGTCGGCAATGACCGGCTGCCGCGCAGCGAAGTGATCAGCAAGGTCTGGGCTTATATCAAAAAGCACGATTTGCAGAATCCAGCGAACAAGCGTGAGATTCTCGCCGATGCTGCACTTGAGAAAGTGTTCGGCCGCAAATCGTGCACCATGTTCGAAATGAACAAATATATTGCGGCACACGTCAAGGCGTGATCCCTATTGGCGGGCATCAAGCAGCACGGACGCTTGCTTGATGCCCGACCGTTCTTCCAGTCGATTCAGGTCGTTGCCCGTTTCGCGCCGCTGAACAAGGCAACAGGCGATCGATTGAGAGTGTGATGACTTTGGATTGGTCCAACCCATACGCCGTTCGCCCTGAGCGAAGTCGAAGGGCATGCGGAGCGTGTGGGCTTCGACTTCAGCCCTTCAGGCTGAAGCCAGTCCTTGCATAATGGGTCTGGCATCGATTGCCAAATCATGTTGGTCTTCGAGCTGCCAAGGCGGGGTTCATGACCCCCGCCTTGGCGGAGCGGGTGGGCTGTGCCTGTCCTTGGGCTTACGGCTCGTGATTCTCAGCAGAGCCGCCCGTTCCATCCATGGTCGTCTCGAACGGTTGGTTGGACTTCGGGTCCGCATGCAAGGCTGAGGAATCGTGATTATGCACCACGCTCATTATGTTGCTGTCGATGTGTCGAAGGCGATGCTCGACGTGGCGCTGCCAGCTCCCTGGCGAACGCCAAACACGCCGTCCGGGTTGGTCGCGCTACGCCGACAGCTCGACCGGATCGAGCGCCCGCATGTCGTCTGTGAAGCAACCGGTCGCTATGGCCGGTTGCTTGCGCGCAGCATGGGCGAGGCCGGGATCGCATTCAGTGCTGTCAATCCGCGGCAGGTTCGCGATTTTGCACGTGCGGCTGGGCAACTCGCCAAGACCGACGCCATTGACGCTGCCGTGATCTTGCGGTTCGCTCGTGCTATGGAGCCTGCTCAAACGCCCCGAACACCTGAAAATCAGGCGCGCATCGCTGAACGCGTGCGCAGGCGGCGGCAACTGGTCGATATGCTCGCTGTGGAAAAACAGCGGCTCTCGGGCCTTGATGATGCTGTCAGCATCGCTTCAATCCAAGCCCATCTGGCCTTCCTCCAAGGCCAGATCGCCACTGCCGATAGCCAGATCCAGTCGGAAATCGCTGCTGACCTGATGCTTGCCCGCCGCGCCATGCTGCTCCAGTCCATCCCTGGCATCGGTGCCGTCACGGCGGCCATATTGATCGCAGAACTCCCCGAGCTGGGCTTTGTCGACAAAAAGCAGATCGCAGCTCTCGCAGGCGTTGCCCCCATGAACCGCGACAGCGGCCAGTGGCGAGGCCAGGCGCATATCACCGGAGGCAGGCTCTCGGTCAGATGCGCCCTGTACATGGCGACCCTACCCGCGATCCGCTTTAACCCGTCCATCCGCAACTTTTACCAGCACCTGCGGGCACAGGGCAAAGCGCCCAAACTCGCCATCACCGCTGCAATGCGCAAACTCCTCATCATGGCAAACTCAATCATCCAGCAGGACAGGCCATGGCACGCTTGACTCCCAATACGGTTGCTGAGCGCCTGCCTTGGCAGGCAGTCGAAGGGCTCAGCCCGAACGGGTGTGAGGTTGAATCAATCTAACGTCACCACGCTTTAAGGCCAGCAGGCAAAATTGGTGCGCTGCGTCGGACAAACATAACGAATATATATCGCCGTTTGTGCTACGTTAGAGTGAGGCTCACTTCTTCTGCAATGAACGGCTCGTCGGCAGGGACAAATTTGTGCCGCTATCTGGTGGTGGCTCCGCGCGATCAGTTCAGCAATGGATTTTCGTACCCGAATCGGCGCGCCGATCTGGACAAATGTCGGCTGACCAGGGCGACGGCTTCAAGGCTTCAATTACTGACAGAGGACTGTCGGCGGCTCTGGAAAGCAAAGACAGGGTGCAGACCACAACCATGAGTCGACTTGTTTATGACGCATATCCGCGTCAAACCCGCTCGAACTGTTTGGAGGTGCCGATGACTCGCGTTTTGCCGATGCCGCTTCGTTCACGCGCCGCGCTTCCAGGAGGGTCCGTCGCGGCGGCGCTGCCCCTTGCCGATGCCGGGACCACTTATACGATGGCGCAGGAAGCCGCCTTCATCGACGATCTGCATTATGCGGTCGGGCGCTGGGACGGCACGCTTTCGCTGTTCGCTTTCACCGATTCGCCCGCACAAGGGCCGGTGATTGCCAAAGCGGTCAACAGCCCTGCGCAGGAGGGCATTCAGGCGATCGTCCCGCTTGGGGCAAACCTGTTCGCCACATCCAATGACGATGCCAGTTTGCTGGTCTGGGGGTCTGTTTCGGGGAACTGGACCGACCTTACCGTTGCCTCGACGCTGACCTACGATCCCAGCTTAGGCGTGGCCAATAGCGGCGCCACCATCTCTTCGAACGGCAAGCCGACCCTGGTGATCGGCCATGCCAACGGTTTTGTTAGTGTCTGGCAGCGCGTTGTCGGCACCGGCCCGAACTGGTCATTGACGCACACGATCGACGTCCGCGCCGCCCAACCGGTCAACCCGTGGGGATTGCACAATGTTCGGGGCGTCGCGGCCGTCGCGCTCGGGGACGGCCAGGGCTATGTCATCACTGGTTCCGAAGACGGCAATCTCACCGTGATCCGGGTGTCGGACGGCAGCATCCTGTCGACAACGGTCTACAATCCGTCGGCGCAACGCGGCATCAACAGCCTTGCGGTCATGGGTGATCTGTTGCTGGTCGCCAACTGCGCGGTCGGCGCGGCGGATTCAAACCTTTGGTGCTACACGATCGATCCGAATGGCTGGACGATCACGCTGACCGACAAGACGACGCTGAGGATCGATCCCAACGCTGCCCAGGTCTTCAACTTCGACGTTATCTTTGCCGCACTCGACGGCGCGCCGATCCAGTTCTTCTGTTCAACCGAAGAGGGCGCGCTGTGGATGGGTGAGATCGTACCCGGCGGCATGCTGTCCATCATCGGCTACACCATGATCGGAACGGCGAATCTCGGCTCAGCGCTTTGCATCAGCGGGACGCGCATCGCGGCAACGGCCTATGACTTGCACGAGTATCTGCTAACCTGATCCGATGCCCGCATTGATGCTGCAAGGGACCGGCTCCGATGTCGGCAAGACGCTACTGGTCGCTGGCCTGTGCCGCGCGCTCAGCAATCGCGGATTGTCGGTCCGTCCCTTCAAGCCGCAAAACATGGCGACCAACGCGGCCGTTACCGCCGATGGCGGTGAGATCGGGCGCGCGCAGGCCATGCAAGCGATTGCGGCCCGGGTCGATCCGGTCACCGACATGAACCCGGTGCTGATCAAGCCGCATTCGGATCGCAGCGCACAGCTCATCGTCAATGGCCAGGTGCGCGGAACGCTCGACACGACCAATTTCCGCGAAGGACGCGCGCCGTTGCTCGGCGAGGTCCTGGCCGCCTATCACCGGCTTGCTGCAACCTGCGATATCGTCGTCGTAGAAGGTGCTGGGTCGCCCGCCGAGATTAACCTGCGGGCAGGCGATATCGCCAATATGGGCTTTGCGCGGGCGGCAAATGTGCCCGTTGTCCTTGTCGGCGACATCGATCGTGGCGGTGTGATCGCAGCGATTGTCGGCACGCGCACGGTGCTCGATCCAGCCGACGCGGCGATGATCCGCGGGTTCATCATCAACAAGTTTCGCGGCGACCCGGCGCTGTTCGAAGACGGCTATCGCCAGATCGAAGCGTTGAGCGGCTGGCATGGCTTTGGCGTCGTGCCGTGGCTTGCCGCCGCGGCGCGGTTGCCGAGCGAGGACGCGGTGATCCTCGAACGCCGCGCGCCAGGTGTCCGCGGGCGGCTGGTGATCGCCTGCCCGATCACGCCGCACATTGCCAATTTCGACGATCTCGATCCGCTCAAGCTGGAACCCGGCATTGAGCTGCACATGATCCCGCCGGGCCAGCCAATCCCGGCGGAGGCAGCGCTGATCATCCTGGCAGGATCGAAGGCGACGATCGCCGATCTCCACGCGCTGCGCCGCGAAGGCTGGGACATCGATATCCGCGCGCATCATCGCCGCGGTGGCCGGGTACTGGGCCTGTGCGGCGGGTATCAGATGCTCGGGCGCAGCGTCGCCGATCCGATTGGGATCGAAGGACCGCCAGCCAGTGCCGACGGGCTGGACCTGCTCGACGTCAAAACCGTTCTCAGCCCAAGCAAGACACTCGAGCAGGTCACCGGCACTGCGCTGGATGCGCCGTTCGCCGGCTATGAAATGCACATGGGCCAAACCGATGGGCCCGATACACGCCGGCCCGTAGGCCATTTCCCGAACGGGCGAACCGAGGGAGCGACCAGCCCCGACGGCCGCGTCTCAGGAACCTATATCCACGGGCTGTTCGCTCTGGCCGAGCAGCGCAGCGCCTGGCTGGCGCAACTCGGCGTCGCAGGTCGCGGTGTCGACCATCACACATCGATTGATACGGCGCTCGACGACATCGCGGGAGAGTTGGAACGGCATCTCGACGTGGACGGGCTGATCGCCGTCGCTCGGGCCACCCCATGACAGACGGCAACGGCGATGGTTGCATCCCGCCCGCGACGGGCGAGGTCAACCATTATGCCGCCCTCGACAGCCTCGACATGGCCGCATGACTCAAATGAAACCACCTCCTGAAGACTCGGGGCGCTCCAGAATCAAGGATCAGGCCATGCGTCAAGCTAACCTGCTGATACCAGTCAACTTAATTTCGGATCAGACTCTGAGATCCAGCAATCAGCGGCCCTCAAGCCGTACTACCGCTTCCAGCCAGATTCTGAACGCCTTGATCTTGCGCTCTCCTCCTTCGCCGCGGCGCGTCATGAGCCAATAGGTTGGTCCAGGTACCGCAGCTAACGATCGGAGCATGACGAGCGACTTGGTTGCAAGCTGATTGCGAACCAATTGTCGCGGGACCAAGCCGAATCCCACGCCTTCTTCGGCACGGCGAACAATCGTCTCCAGTGAATCAAACCACAGGAAGGGGGTGCACTTCGGTAGGTCAATGCTCCATGCCGCCGCTGCCGCCGGCCAAGCTTGCGGCATGTGGGTTATTGCCAGCAACGGGCCGCGCGTCAGGTGATCGCCATCCATGCCTCCGGAGATTCGGTGTGGGGCGGCCACTGCAATCGCGTCCACGGTCAACAGAGCCGTGCAATCAAATGCAGGATCGGGCTGTTCTGCAAGCCGGATGGCAACGTCGCACTCCCCGGCGCCGAGACGCGATGGCGTGTGAGACGATTCGATCTGTAATACAATGTTTGGATAAGCGGTCTCGAAGCTTGCCATTTGCTTGAAGATAAACTCGACTGCAAATAGCGGGGCGCATGAAATGCGTAGGCTCCTCTTCGAGACATCGACTTGAAGCTCGGCCCACACCAGAGCGATCGAGTCCATCGCTTGTCCGAGCACAACCACTAACCGGTCACCCTCCGTGGTCAATGAAATCGAGGGGCCGTAACGGACGAATAGCCGATGCCCCAGCGCCGCTTCAAGAGCGCGAATGCGATGGCTGATCGCAGAAGGCGTGAGGTTGAGTTCAAGCGCAGCGGCGCGAAAACTCCCCAATCGTGCAGCGGCCTCAAAAGCCCTAAGCCGTTCGAGCGGAGGCAAAACCCTGTCCATTCAAGGTGAATACAGATCATCATGGGCCTGCGCTATTCGTTTTTCGCATGCGTGACGGTGCGGCAATGGTGACGCCATGACCACGGGCGCCGCTCTCACAATCGATCACATATTGTATGTCGCTGCTGATCTCGACACGGCATCAGACCATCTGTGGCGAACCTACGGCCTCGAAGCGATCGATGGGGGAAGGCATGCAGCCTGGGGCACTGGCAACAGGCTGGTGCCGATCGGTGACCATTATATCGAACTGTTCAGCGTGATCGATCGCGGCATCGCCGAAGGCAATGCAGTTGGTCAATGGCTTCTGTCCGCATCTACCAAGGGTGACGGCCCACGAGCTGTATGTTTGCGTAGCACTGAATTCGAGATGCAGGCCGCGCGACTAAATCTTTCGATTCAAGACGGTGAGCGGATCTACCCAGATGGGCGCCGGGTCGTTTGGCGACAGGCGGGAGTCGCGGAGGCGATGTTAACGGGGCGACCCTATTTTCTGTTCGACTGGCCACAGCAGAGTTTAGCGTTGCGCCTTGGGCAGCGTCCGCCAAGCCATGCAACCGAATTGGCGGGCATCGCGTCAGTGAAACTTCGAGGTCCGATCGAGGATTTCCCCGATTTGGGACCAGCCATCGACATCCAAAGCGCCGCTGAAATGGCGCTAGACCATGTCGTAATTGCACGAAATGATGGCTCGGTCTTCGAGATTCCGGGCGGCGTACAGTGACCGGCGCAACGCTGCCCGCGATCTTCGAGGCCATCGACGACGCGACATTTATCGCGCGGCCCGAAGCATCCGGACCGTTCACAGGTGTCCAGGGTGGAGCCGTTGCAGGCCTCATGGCGTGCATCATCGAAAGAAACGCCACGCCGGATCATAAACCCCTTTCGTTTCGCGCCGAATTCCTCCGGCCTACGCCGATCAGCACACCTTTAACTGTCGAGATCGAGGTCATTCAGTCGGGCCGACGTATCTCGGTTCTAGATGCCCGCATCGTTGCAGAAGGCAAGGTGACGGCAAGAGCTGCCTGCACGCTCGCGGGGACTGTGCCGCTGATGGCGCTGGACGAAGATTTTGTGACCGAGGCCGCCCCCGCAATGCCGGATCTTGCGGCAGTTCGTCCCGCAATGACACGGGCGCCACATGGCGGTCCATGGCTGATGGACGTTCTGGATGGACGGACAGTGTCGGACGGCAGCCACTGGTTTCGCTGGCTTGCACCGCTCTTGCCCGACAACGGCTGCACACCATTTGCCCGAATGCTCGGGCCGGTCGATTTCGCGCATGGGATGGCTCGGCCCGGATTGCCCGGTCGCCCCCCCGTGACCGGCTGGCCGAATACCGACCTGACGGTCCACGTTGATCGAGCAATCGTAGGAGAGTGGATCGGCATGCGTCCAGTCGGGCAGTGGTCGAAAGCAAATGGCCTCGGGATCGGAACCAGCGCACTCTACGACGCGGCCGGCCAGTTCGGCCGGGTCACGATGGGCGTCGTCATCATTCCTTGAATTGGAGAAATCGCATGCCTCGCCTTTGCTACTCCGCACTCAGTCCATTCTGCCGCAAAGTACGGATGGTCATGGACTGGAAGAACATGACGTACGATCTCTTCGATGGCTGCGCGGTCGAAACCACGCCGCTTTACAATCCCCGCGCCGAGATACCAGTGCTCGTCGATGGCGACCTGACGGTGTCAAACTCCGCCGACATTCTCGGCTATCTCGACCGCTTGCACCCGAGCTTGCAGATTTATCCAACCGATCCCGTTGCCTATGCGCAAACACGGGAATGGGAGCGCACCGCCGATACGCTTGTCGATGCGATCGTTACTGACGTCGCGATCTACAGCTGGGCGGAAATACCGCCACCCCCCGGCGGACTGATCGAGGCCGCGCGGGGCGATCTGAATGACATTTATGATGACTTGCAGGAGACCCTTGCGGACCGGATGTTCGTCGCCGGCGAGATTGGGGTCGGTGACTTTGCGCTATACCCGCACCTGCTGGCTGCGCGGACGCTTAGCCTGGGCGCAGACCCGGAACGGCACGACAGGGTCATCGCCTGGCTGAAACGGGTTCGCGAAACGCCCGAAGGTCAGATTGATCTCGGCCATGTGCGCGCCTGGTGGGCGGACCGCGCAAACCAATCGCTCGACACCAAACGCGTGAACTGGGGAACACACCGGCTCGAATGGTTCCTGGCGCACGGTTTTCTCGACCGTTTCGTTGAAGAGGTCCGCGCGGATCGCGTGCTCTGGTCGGTCGGACCCAACAGCAATGCGCGGCACAGTCCTCTTGCACCGCGACGGGCAACATGAACCAGGACGCTCCGATCCGCATAGAGGACGACGGAGCCGTTCGCCATCTCATCATGTGTCGCGCAGCATCCTACAACACGATAAACGTCGCATTGCGCGATGCACTATCAGCGGCAATTGATGCAGCCGATCAAGATGACACGGTCAAGGTGCTGCTGTTGCGCGCTGAGGGCAAAGCCTTTTGTGCCGGGTTCGGGCTCGATTGGTCGACGCTGAATCAGGCTCGCGAGGCAACCGCAGGCGGATGGGACTCGATGCATGATCTGCAGCGCATCGGTTCCTATGCTGCGGTGTTTTCAAAACTCCACAGCTGTTCGAGCGCCCGGTAACAGCGGCCACCCGAAGGCACCTCGAACATGCCGGTCTCGTTGCCATCGGCATCGACGACAGCGCGGACGGTGAGCGACTGCAACAGCGTGCGCCGGGCAATGTCCTCGGCAAGGTCCTCGATGCCGACGCCGGCCTTGATGCGGCGGACGTTGGACTGCGACAGCACCAGTTTGTCGAAAGGGATGTCGCGCGAGACGCTGAGCGCGAGCTTGGGATTGGATTTGGGCATGACACTTCTCCGGACGGCCCGGGCGGGAGCCTCTCTCCCGACACCTCGAACCGTCACGAAGCGCAGCGCCGCCCTCTTCCTCTGAAGAGAGCGACGCCGTTTGGATGTTGAATGCAGCCATGTCTCGTTGACAGAAATCATGTTCAAATGCATCTTGCGTCCATGCTAACCGCCGAACAACAAAGTCTGCTTGATCGTGCCAGGTACACTTGGCATCGACGCCGTGAGGCAAAGATGGCAGGAATGCCTTTCGGCGAAGAGACTGTAACTGAAACGGTGCTATTGGATCTGAAAATCTCTTATCCAGGAACAATTTGGATTGTACCCTTCAACAAGCATCAAGAAAGCAAGATTGGTGCGGATTGGGAATGGTGTTTCGCGAGCGAGGATGAAGAGCACTTTTTGCCTATGCTTGTTCAGGCAAAGGTTTTGGACGACCGTGAAGAATCGTATCAACATATCTCTCGAACCATCGGCAACACAGGCATTCGCCAGATTGATCGATTGATTGAAACGGGTTCACGCCGAGGTGTTCCAACGACTTACGCTTTTTATAATCACGTAACAGATGAAGGTCGACTTCCTCAGATGTGCGGCTCATTGTTACCTGGCTACTCACAATCTGAGCCTTGGGGCATTTCGATTGCCTGCGCGGAGCGGGTAAGAGGTCTGCTGCCAGATCAGAAATTTGAATCAATCAAGCAAGTATCAAAGCCATTGCATTGTCTGCTGTGTACGGGAGGTGATAGTAATCTGCCAAAACGAGGATCGCCGGAAGCGATCTACAGGAGTATGGGTCGTGAATTAAAATCTGTGCGAGATGACATCTGGCGACCTCGGCAGGAACGTCCAGCATATTACAACCAAGTCATGGAACTCATGAGCGACTTTGAAGAGGGTGAACGAATTTTCGATCATCGCGCGATGATGAGGGAAAAGCTGGCAGGAGCAAATCCTGAACTCGATGGTATCGTCATACTTAGGGACGGCCGCCGAAGGCTACGACGAGATTGAACTTTTGAGCATCACGAAATACCACCATCGGTTTCGAGGATTTTGATCTGCTCGGCCCTTTAAGAGGTCAGGCCGAATTGCAGATTGATCGCGGCCAGTGGCGCCGGAAGCTGGCGCAGATAGGCGGCAGGCGCACCGACGAGCGCCGCCAACTGGCCAAAGCTCCAATGGGTCGGGGCGATCGGCTGCTCGGCGCCGGGCAGGATCAGGTCGAGCCGCTCGGCATTGTCGCGGCTGGCTTCGACCCGGACGGCGGCGCTCTCCACCGTGCGTGTGCGGCTGCGCTCGGCCCGGCCTTTAACCGATGCCATCAGCGCGTCGAGCGACAGGTAGCGCTCATCGGCGGGACGGCTGAACCATTCCGACGAAACCCGCCCGACCCGCTGGCCGCGACCGACATCGACCTTGTAACCACCGCTCCGGTCGGGGCTCGCGTCGAGAACTTGAACTTGTGTCATGACATGTCTCCGCGACGGCCCAGCCGGGAGCCTCTCTCCCGACACTCAAACCGTCACGGCGACAGCCGCCGTCCTCTTCCTCTCATCTTGACATTGTAATGCGATCTCCTTACAAGAAAAGGACGTATAGGAGACCGCCATGTCCGCAATGCTCGAAGAGATCAGCACCATCACGGCCAAGGGCCAGACCACTGTCCCGAAGTCGGTCCGCACCGCGCTCGGCGTCGATTATGGCGGCAAGATCGCGTTCCGCGTCGACGAGCGCGGCGTGTCGGTCCATCGCGCGGAGGTCGATAACGAAGACCCCGCCATCGACCGGTTCCTGGCGTTCCTTGCCGACGACATTGCTCGGCGGCCCGAGGCGGTCATGGCGCTGTCGCCTGCATTGGCCGAGCGTCTCGCTATGCTTACCGATGACGTGAAGGTCGACCTCGAAGCGCCGATCGACGGCGACGTCGATCTCTAATGCTGGAGGTGAACGGCTGGCAGCTGTTCGCCCATCCGCTGTTCCTCGATCAGATCGAGAAGCTGGCGGGTGCGGTCGAAAAGGCGCGAGTGAAAGACTCGCGCACCTGGAGCAAGTCGGCCAAGGCGAAGCTGCTCGCGGCTCTGAGCCAATTGGTGTTCGAAACGATCCCGCGAGACCCCACCCGTCCCGAATACCGCCAGGGCGGGACGCTCGGCGATGCGCGCAAGCACTGGTTTCGGGCCAAGTTCAGCGGCGGTCGGTTCCGGCTGTTCTTCCGCTATAGCAGCAGCGCCAAGGTCATCGTGTTCGCGTGGGTGAACGACGAGACCACGCTGCGGACCTATGGCGCGAAGTCGGACGCCTATGCGGTGTTCCGCAAGATGCTCGACAGCGGCAACCCGCCTGACGACTGGGCCGCGCTTATTGCGGCAGTAAGCGATCCTGAAGTGCAGAAGCGTCTGGAGGCGGCTACGCCGGAAGCGCCGTGAGCACGTATCTGCGCTACGCCGGCAATGAGCGTTTGCGCCCAACGATGTGGCGCGACAGCTTAGCTAGATGGCGCCACCCTATCGACGTCGCCGCCGCGTTCCGCGCGATGCGGTCGAAAAGCTCGACTTGCACGATTATGCCGTTCAGCAGCCGGATCGGCGATGTTCGGCTAACCAACGCGTCGAACCGATCACGGTCACTGACGACTGGCCGGAGATCGTGCCGGTCGGCGATACGGAGTTGCGCGTCATCGAAGGGCATCTGCGCGACGAGCTGGATGCACTGTTCGGCCCGATCAAATGAGTTGAGGAGTATCCGCTGATGAGCAGCGCCGCTGTCAAAAAGGCTGAAGTGCCGGTCGAAGTAGCTGGTCGCGTCGCCCTCTACCTTCGCGTGTCGACGCCGCGCCAGGCCGATCATGACTTGTCGATCCCTGATCAGCGCCGCCAGCTCGAGGATTATTGCCGGTCGCGCTGCTGGGAGATTGCCGCTCAGTTCGTCGAGCCGGGTGTGTCGGGAACCGATGATCGGCGACCCGCCTTTCAGGACATGATCGACGCTGCGCTCGAAAAGCCACCGGCGTTCGACACAATCGTCGTCCACAGCTTCTCAAGGTTTTTTCGCGACCAGTTCCAGTTCGAGTTTTACCTTCGCAAGCTCGCCAAGAACGGCGTCCAGCTGGTCTCGATCACCCAGGTGCTCGGTGACGATCCGGCGAGCGAAATGGTCCGCAAGATCATGACTCTGTTCGACGAATATCAGTCCCGCGAAACCGCCAAGCACACGCTCCGAGCAATGAACGAGAACGCCCGTCAAGGCTTCTGGAACGGTGCGAGGCCACCGATCGGTTATCGCACGGTCGAGGCCGAACAGCGCGGCGCGAAAATCAAGAAGAAGCTAGAGATCGACCCGCTCTATGCCGAAACAGTGCGAAGGATATTCCGCTTGGCGCTCGAAGGCGCCGATGGAAGCGGGCCGATGGGGGTCATGCAGATTGCCTGCTGGCTCAACGAGAACAACATCCGCACCCGCTATGGCGGGCGCTGGGGCAAAGGCATGGTCCATGAGGTGCTGACCCGCACGACCTATATCGGCCAGCACCGGTTCAATACATACAATGCCAAGAAGGGCTGTCGGAAGCCGCCAGAGGAACACGCCATCATGGCGGTTCCGGCTATCATCAGCGAAGCCGAGTTCGAAGCGGTTCAGCGGTCGCTGAAGGCCCGCAGCCCCATGATGATGCCACCTGGCGCGGTCGGCGGGTCGACACTGCTGACAGGCATTTGCTTCTGCGCCTGTTGCGGCGGTGCGATGACACTGCGCACCGGCACCAGCCGACTTGGCGTGCTCTACAGATACTACTCCTGCTCGACCAAGGCTCGGCAGGGTGCAACGGGCTGCCCCGGCATCTCGATCCCGATGGATCGGCTCAACGATGCGGTCATCTCCCATCTGGAGTTGCGGCTGCTCGACCCCGCCCGACTTCGCATTCTGCTCGAACAGTTGCTCGACCGCCGCGAAGACTCGATGATCGAGCGCCGCCAGCACGTCGCCGAGATGGCTAGGCGAGCGACCGAGGCGGAGGCTAAGCTATCACGGCTCTACGAGGCCATTGAGAACGGTCTGGTGGATATGGGGGACCCGTCGCTCAAGGCTCGGATCGCCGAATTGAACGCGATCAGAGACCAGGCGCGCGGCGACGCCGATCGCGCAGCGGGGCGCATCGATCAGATCGCGCCGGAGATCACGACGGAAAGGATTCGGGAGTTCGCAATCGCCGCTCGCGACAAGCTTCGGAATGGCGATGGAACCTACTCTCGCAACCACGTCCGGGCGGTCGCACAGCGCGTCGAGGTGGTCAGCAAGACCGAAGTCCGCATCCGCGGCAACCGCAGCGAACTCGTCCGCGTCCTCGCCGCCTCCTCAGGCGTAGAGGCGGCGGTCCTCGGCACTCGCAGCTTTGGACCGAAATGGTGCCCCCGAGAGGAGTCGAACCTCCGGCCTGCGGTTTAGGAAACCGTCGCTCTATCCTGCTGAGCTACGGGGGCACGCGGCGAACTCCTAAGGTCTCCCGCAAATCCGGTCAACGCACCGGTTGCACTCAGTTCACCGTGGATGGCGGGACGACGCGGAACGGGAGCGGCGTAATTGGGACGCCCTCATCGACCAACTCCCGCGCTTCGGCCGCGCTGGTCTCTCCATGAATTAACGCGCTGGGTTCATCGCCCAGGTGCATAGCCCGCGCCCGATCAGGAAAGGCCCGGCCAACCCATTCGGATTTAGCGAGCATTTTGGTCTGCGCTTCGGCCAAGGCGGCCAGCGCCGTCGGCATGATTTCTGCAGGCACCGATGCACCCATGCGATTGCCCTTGGGCGCGATATTGGGCGCCATCACCGCCTTTTCGATTTGGCCGTCATCGCAAATCGGGCAGTGCACCAGCGCGCGCGACCGTTGGTCTTCATAGGCCGACGAGGATGCGAACCAGGCTTCAAAAACATGGCCAGTGCCACACCGCAGATCGAAGACGATCATGAAACCAACTCGACGGCAGGAATTGGCCGACGATGCGCGATCACCGGCACGCGCGCGCGGACGTCATCAACCCGGTGCGGATCGATTTCGGCAAAGCCAAGTCCTTCCGCGTCGCCCATATCAAGCAACACCTCGCCCCAGGGATCGATGACCAGTGAATGGCCATAGGTCGCGCGGCCATCGGCATGCACCCCGGTCTGCGCGGCAGCGATCACAAAGGCGCCGGCCTCAATCGCGCGGGCACGCAGCAGGATATGCCAATGCGCTTCACCCGTTGGGCGGGTAAAGGCGGCCGGCACAGTCAATATTGTCGCCCCCGCATTGCTGAGGGCGCGATAGAGATCGGCAAAGCGCAAATCATAACAGATCGACAGGCCGATCTGCCCGATCGGGCTGGACACGACGCTGGCCCCCTGCCCGGCCGCATAGGCCGCCGATTCACGCCAGCTTTCACCAGTCGGCAAATCAACATCGAACAAGTGCAGCTTGTCATAGCGCGCGCGGATCGCGCCGGTCGCATCAATCACAAAGCCGCGATTGGCGAACTTTTCGTCGCTTCCCTTCAGCGCCAGCGAACCAATATGCACCCAGATTCCATGGGCCGCCGCCGCCGCACGCGCAGCGGCCAGCACCACATCCTGGTCTTCGCTCACGATAGAAAGCGCTGCCCGGGCGCGATCGCGGTCAATCAGGTTGCTCATCTCCGGCGTGAACATCATCGCCGCCCCGCCTGCCGCCGCGGCCGCAATGCCATCCCGCACCGTCGCCGCATTTTGGACGGGGTCGATCCCGCTGCACATCTGGAGGAGCGCGATTTTGGTCATGCGCTGATCAGCGCATCCAGCTGGCCGATCTCCTCAAGCGCGGCGAGATCATCAGATCCACCAACGTGGCGGCCATTGATGAAAATCTGCGGCACCGTCGTGCCACCATTAGCGCGTTCGAGCATCTCCAAACGGCGCGGACCGCCCATGGTGATGTCATATTCCTCAATCTCCACGGGCTTGCTGCGGAGCAGTTTCATCGCCCTTGTGCAATAAGGGCAGAATGCTTTGGTATAAATTTCGATCTTTGCCATCCCTAACAAGTGAGTTCGCGCCGGGTGCTTGTCAATCACCGACATCGGCATCAATCACCCGCGCCCATGCCAAAATGGTCACACGCGACGCGCCTGCCTGCAGGAGCAGCCGGGTGCAGGCGGCGCTGGTCGCCCCACTGGTATAGACGTCATCCACCAGCACGATCGCCTTGCCGCGCAGCCGTGCCCGCGCGTCCGGGCTTATCGCAAACACGCCCTGAACGGCCTTGGCCCTGGCCCGGCGGCCCAGCCCACGCAGCGAAGGGGTGGCACGCGCTCGTTTCAGCAAATCAATCTCGCAGTCGATGCCGGTGTCGCGCGCCAGCGACCGCGCCAGCAATGCCGCCTGGTTGAAACCGCGCGACCATAGCCGCCAGCGGTGGAGAGGCACGGGCACGATCAGGTCGCTCCCCTCGGGGATCAGCCGCGTCATGTACCGGGCGGCCGTATCAGCAAGCCCGGTCCGGCCGCCATATTTCAAGCGCAGCACCAAGGCACGGGCAATGTCGCCATAAGCGACGGCAGCGCGGATCCCGCTATGGCGCGGCGGTGATGCCATACAATCGCCGCAGCGCGCACCGGGCCCGCGATCAAAAGCAAAGGGTTGGTTACAGGTCGCGCACCAAGGCGGCGTCAAAAAACGCAATTGCCCCCAGCATGCGGCACAAAAGCGATGATCCTCGGCCGTTACCGCACCGCAACCGGGGCATCGCGGCGGCAGGGCCAGGCCGGCAACAAACGCCAGGGGAGCAAGCAAGCGCATCGTCACCCTTGTCGCGCGACGACAGGAGCGGCACAAGCGCCGCCATGGAGAGCCCAGGCATCTTTGACCGCGCCGCCCGTCGTCTTCACCGCGACCGCGCATTCACCAGCTATGGCGATGCCCGTTTTCTGCGGGATTACATGATAGAGGGCATCGCCGATCGGCTGGCCGGGATCGCGCGTGAATTTCGCGATGTCCTTGATCTTGGCTGCTTTGATGCTGCCTTTGTCCCGCCGACCGGCAGCCGGGTTGCCCGACTCGATCCGGGGTATCGCTTTGCCGCCGCGGCGCAGGGCGTGCAGGGCGATGAGGATCGGCTCCCGTTTGCAGACCATGCATTCGATCTAGTTGTGGCAGCGGGCACGCTCGACACGATTGATGATTTGCCGGGTGCACTCACTTTAGCGCGACGGGTGCTGAGACCCGATGGGTTATTCCTTGCTGCCTTTGTCGGCGCTGGCAGCCTGGCCACCTTGCGGGGAGCACTCCGCGATGCAGAGGGCGACCGTCCGGGTGCGCGCATTCACCCGCAGGTGGATGTGCGCGCCGCCGGTGATTTGCTGATGCGGGCCGGCTTTGCACTGCCCGTGGCCGACACGGAAACGCTCACGATCCGCTATGCGAGCCTGTTCGGGCTGCTGCGCGATTTGCGCGGCATGGCCGGCAGCAATGTGATGCAGGGGCGCTCCCCGCTTCGCCGCGATGTCTTGGCGCGCGCCGCGGACCTGTTCGCCGATCGCGCCGATCCCGATGGGCGGACGACCGAACGACTGGAGATTGTCTTCATGACGGGCTGGTCCCCTGCCCCCTCACAGCCCAAGCCAGCGCGCCGTGGTAGCGCGACCCAGTCGCTCGCCAACGCATTGCGCCCGCCGACGCCGTCAGACTAATGCCTCAATCAGGCCGATCAGCGGGCGATCAGCCGGCGGCATGGGCAGTACATGCATCTCAACCGGTCGCACCCATTTAAGCGCACTTGCCTCTATCGCTCGCGGAATCCCCTCCCATTTGCGGCACACATATAACAACAGCAGCAAATGGCGATCGCCCAGCGGGGCACTGGCAAAGGTCGCCGGTGCCAGGCAGGCGGTGGAGACGCTGATGCCCAGTTCTTCGGCAAGCTCACGAATCAGGGCGGCCTCAGGCGACTCGCCAGGCTCGATCTTGCCGCCAGGAAATTCCCATAACCCGGCCAATTCTTTACCGGCCGGTCGCTGTTGCAGCAAAATGCGACCATCCTGATCGACCAATGCAGCCGCCACGACAGGAAACAAATCTACCCTCGCCGCCGTGCCTGACCCGGTCTGCCCCTGCGCCGCATTCGTCATTCGTTAACCCTCATCATTTATCTCTGGTGTCCTTGGAAGCATTGTAGAGCTCGCGACGCTGATGTTGAAACTGCTGCAATCATTGCTGAAAGACCGCAAGGGCGGGACGGCAATCGAATATGGCATGATTGCGACGGTAATTGTTGTCTCGCTGATTGCGTCAATAACGGCGCTTGGCAACATCACCACCGGCATGTGGAGCAATGTGAATACCAAGATTGATGACGCGCGGAACAACCGTTGAAAAAAACTGGCATCCCCGCGCCGCAACTTAAACCTTTATCAACCTCACAGCTCTAATTTTGATGATGCAGGCCGGGAACCCGGTCAGCCGGGTACTGAAGCACATCATCAATTGGAGACCGGAAAATGCAGACCATTCGCAAGTTCATCAAGAACAACAAGGGCGCGACGGCTATTGAATATGGCCTGATCGCAGCGCTGATCGCCGTTGCCGCCATTGCAGCCATGCAGGGCCTGGGCAACCGGCTCAAGACGACCTTCTCGAACGTTACGACCAACATGAAGGCTTCGTAAGCTTCTCCCAGCTGCTTACGTGACGAAGGGCGGCGGTCGCAAGACCGCCGCCCTTTTCGTTTGGCCCGTCACGCTAGACGGCGTGTTAGAGGCGCCCGATCGTCAGGAATTTCTTTCGACGCCCGGCAAGCAATTGTGCAGGACTTGCCGTATCCAAATCCCCCAGCGCACGGGCAATCGCATCGCCCAGTGCAGCAATTGCGCGCTTCGGATCGCGCTGCGCCCCACCCAGCGGTTCAGGAACGATGGTATCGATCACGCCAAGCGCTTTCAGATCCTGCGCCGTCACCTTCATCGCCTCTGCCGCATCAGCCGCGCGATCCGATGTCCGCCAAAGAATGGAGGCGCAGCCCTCGGGCGAAATTACGGAATAGACCGCGTTTTCGAACATCAACACCTGGTTACCACTCGCCAGCGCGACGGCGCCGCCCGATCCGCCTTCGCCGACGATTGCACTCACCATCGGCACGCCCAGCGACAGGCAACGGGCGGTGCTGCGGGCAATCGCTTCTGCCTGGCCACGCTCTTCAGCCTGGATCCCAGGAAACGCGCCCGACGTATCCACCAACGTAACGACGGGCAGACCGAAGCGGTCGGCCAGATCCATCAAACGGATTGCCTTGCGATACCCCTCAGGCTTGCCCATGCCGAAATTGTGACGAAGCCGGCTGGCAGTATCGTCCCCTTTTTCGTGGCCGATGACAACAACGCGGCGTCCCCGGAAGCGCGCAAGTCCGCCCTGGATTGCCTGATCATCGCCAAAGGCGCGATCACCGGCCAGCGGCATGAAATCACTAAACAAACCGGCGACATAATGCTTGAAATGCGGCCGATCACCGTGCCGGGCGACCTGCGTTTTCTGCCACGGGGTCAGCCGCGCATAGGTGTCGCGCAGCAATTTATCGGATTTGACCTGCAGCCGGGCGACATCGGCATCGAGATCGACACTCCCGCCGGCTGCGGTTTCCCGCAACTCGTCGATCCGGGCCTGAAGCTCCGCGATCGGTTTTTCAAAATCTAGAAAGCTTGCCATGTGGCCGCTTCGGTTAGGCCGGACGGCGCGGAAGGTCAACGAGCGGGTGACGCGCATTGACCAAAGCGACCAGCCGACTGCTATCAACATGGGTATAAATTTCAGTCGTAGCGATGTCGGCATGGCCAAGCATCAGTTGCAGCGCGCGCAGGTCTGCGCCCCCTTCAAGCAAATGGGTGGCAAAGGCGTGGCGCAACACGTGTGGGCTTACGCGTTCGGGTGGAATTCCGGCCTGGGCCGCCAGTTCCTTGAGCAATTGATAGAGCCTGATCCGCGACAAATGCGCCTTTCCGCCTGGGAAAAGCCAGGCGGATCCTGCCGGCAGCAAATCGCGCCAGCGTGCGACAGCCGCGCGTGCACGGTCAGAGATCGGCACCAGCCGCTCGCGCCCGCCCTTGCCGCGCATGATCAGAAATGGTCGATCGGGGGACACGGCGTTGCGCGGGATCGACACCAGTTCGCTCGCCCGCAATCCCGACCCGTAAAGCAACTCAACCAGGGCAGCGAGCCGCAGATCGAGCGGATTGACGGGCTCCTGCGCCATTCTCTCCGCAATCGCCGCAAACAAGCGATCGACATCGCCATGGGCGAGTGTTTTGGGTAATCGCCGCGCCGCGCCGGGCCGGGGAAGGCTCGCACCAGGATCATCGGCGCGGTGCCCCTCCTCGACCAGAAAGGCATAGAATCGCCGCAGGGCCGCCGCTTTGCGCGCAACCGATGCGCGCGCCAACTCGGCCCAATTGCCAGACAATCGGGCAAGATCATCCGGCGATGCTTCTGCCAATCCCCGCTCCAAAAAGGTCGAAGCGAGGACAAGGTCACTACGATAGGCAGCTAGCGTATTGGCGGCGGCACCGCTTTCTGCCGCCATCATCTCCAAAAATCGCTCAATCAGCGCCCTATCGCCCGCCCCCGTCAAAGCCGGGCCAGCGCCTCTACGGCGATCATCCGCGCCTGTCCCTCCAGCCCAACCTGCTGCAGGGCGGAGACGATGTGATACAGTGCTTCCGGCGACACGCCGTGCCAATTGGGTGTCTGCATGCCCACCGCCGCCAACAGCATCACCGTGGCCGGCTGGCGCTGTTCGGCGGCACGATGAATTGCGCGGGTCCAGCTGTTGCTGCTGGCGAAGTTGATCGACAGTCCATTGGCCAAACCATCAGTATCGCGCGCGCTCAACCGGCCCAGGCCAGCTAGCCCGGCCACCAGCATTTTGACCTTCACGCCACTGATATCAGTCGCGCGGCTGCGATAGGTATCGACGTCACTTCGCCTAATCATCCCGCCGGTTTCAACCAGCGCCAGCATGCCCCAGCCATTGCTGCCCCGAACCACATCGGGCTGCCAGCGCAAGGCCGGGCCTTCCAGCCCGGCGCTGAGCATCGATGCGATCAGGCGATCAGCATCGGGCGCATCCCGATAGGGGGCGATCGTCGTCGCCGCGCGCGCGGTCAACACTAGCCGAGCATATTGCGCGCGGGGTTGCTTGGGTTCGTCCCAGAGCGTTCGCATCGCAACGAGCCGAGCATCGCGGCTGGGATCGGCATAGGCAGCGCGCAAATCACGGGCAACGCCGAGTTCGGCCGTGCCCTGATCATCATCGCTATCAATTTTGCCATATAAATCGACGATCGCGGCGTTGGACAGCACGCCCTGCGCCGCCGCCAGTTCGGCCGCCGGTGCCCGCGCGGTTTCGGTCAGTTGCGGCGCCTGGGCGCGCCAATATTGGACCTGTGACGCAACGGTGCCGAACAACGCAGGCGGAATTTCAGCCCCGGTCGCAATCGCCAGGCCATAGCGCCAGATGGTTAGCCGATCGACATTCTCCCATTCGATGGTCACCGCGCCCTGGCCCTTCGATCCCAGGCCAACGACCTTTTCGGCCAGCAGCAGATCGATCCCGCGCGCAGCCCCTGATCGGCGCGCCGCCTTTATCTGGGTGCTGGCTTTGGTCGACGATCCCGACAGCGATGCGCACATCGCTTCCGCCAATATCCAGGCGCGCTCACTCGAAATCGCACGGGCAGCGCCAACGACGGGACAGACCACCGCCGGATCGCCCGATGCCAGGGCAGCCTGCATCGACACCTGATAGAGTTTTGGCGTGTAGCGATTGGGATCAATGCTTTGCACCATCGCCCGCGCAACGGCTGATTCGCCCATCCGCACCAGCAGCCAGGCCCGTTCCGCGGCAAAATCAGCGCCATTCACCCCTGGCGGCGCGACAACCTGCGTTGCAAGCGCCTGACGCAGGCCAATCGACACCCAGCGCGACGGCACCGGCGCATTCAACTTGCGCATCAGCGTCTGCAAAAAACGGCCATCGGCGCTGCCAAACGCTCGAGGACTCATGCCGCCTTCGGCAACGCCAACCACCCCCGCCAAAGACGGCGACCGGCGCGCATAGCCAGGGATGTCGAACGCAGCGAGCAGCTTGGGGTCGATCTCCTGCGGAGTCCCGACCGAATCGGAGACCGATGCCAACGCATCGTCAGGCGCCAAGGTACTGCTCAAAGGGTCCGTGACGGCACTTACAGGCGGCCCGGCACCGTCGGTTGGCGCTGGCACCGGGGCCGCACGAGTTGATGAGGGCGCAGGCGTCGGCACAGCGACCGGATCGGCAAAGCCGGGTGGCAGAATTGATTCGGGCTTCTCCTGACCAATCGCTGGAATTCCAGCGGCAATCAGACCGAGCGCAAGCGCGCCCGTACCAACTTTATTTCTGGAGAGACGCAAGCGGCACAACCTTTTCAACATGCGTCAACGGACGCTCGCCGTTACGGCCCGCGAGCACAACCAGCCCAGCCCCCAGGGCAATGACCACAATGGCGATGACAATCAGCAGGCGAGTCATGGCGAGTACCTTGGCAGTCTGAGTAAGCGAAGCGATAGGCTTTTTTGCCCGAGCGGCTGGGTCGCTGTATAGCCCCGCGGATAATGTTGCAAAACCAGCTTCTCCTCAAAAATTGGCACGGGCGGCCGATCGTGTTGATCGGGCTGATGGGCGTCGGCAAATCCACGGTTGGCAGGCGGCTGGCTACGCGGCTGGCGCTGCCTTTTGTCGACGCCGATAGCGAAATTGAGGCGGCGGCCGACATGTCGATCGCCGACATATTCGAACGATTCGGAGAGGAATATTTCCGCGACGGCGAACGCCGCGTTATCGCCCGATTGATCGACGGCACCCCAAAGGTGATCGCGACGGGCGGCGGTGCTTTCATCAATGCAGAAACGCGCGCCTTGATTCTCGATTCTGCGCTGGCCGTGTGGCTTGATGCCAACCCAAAGGTGCTGGCGGACCGCGTCCGGCGCCGCGATACGCGGCCACTGCTCCGTAATCGTGATCCCGCCGAGGTGCTCACCGAACTCGCGCGCATCCGCAATCCTATCTATGCGCTGGCACCGATCCATATATCGAGCCAACAGGCACCGCATGAGGCCACCGTGGCGGCGATACTGAAGGCACTGGCGACAAGGGCGAATGATCAGTGATTCAAATAGATGTCGACCTGGGCACCCGCGGCTATCGCGTGGTGATCGATGCCGGGCTGCTCAGTCGCGCGGCAGAATGGCTCAAACCGCTCGCCCGGGGGCGATCGATGGCGATCGTCACCGATTCGAATCTCTCCCATCACCGGCAAACGCTGCAAACCGCGCTTGCTGCGGCTGATATTGCCACAACGGTGATCGAGCTCGACCCTGGTGAGGGCAGCAAGAGCTGGGCGACGCTCGAATCACTGACCAACCAGTTGCTCGAACTGGGCATTGAACGCGGCGACCATGTCATCGCGCTCGGCGGTGGCGTGATCGGTGACTTGGTTGGCTTTGCCTGCGCGATTCTGAAGCGCGGCTGCAATTTTGTCCAAATCCCCACCACTTTGCTCGCACAGGTTGATAGCTCCGTCGGCGGCAAGACCGCGATCAACACGCGCGCCGGCAAAAATCTGATCGGCGCCTTCCATCAACCATCGCTGGTGCTGATCGATCCCGAAACGCTGGCGACCCTGCCCCTGCGCGAACTCCGCGCGGGCTATGCAGAAGTCGTCAAATATGGCCTGATCGATGACGCTGATTTTTTCGCCTGGTGCGAAGCCAACGGTCCAGCGCTGATCACTGGCGATATCACGCTGCGCACGACCGCCATCGCCCATAGCATCGCCGCCAAGGCGCGAATCGTTGCAGAAGACGAGCGTGAGACCACCGGAAAGCGCGCGCTGCTCAATCTTGGCCATACGTTCGGCCATGCGCTAGAGGCCGAAACCGGCTTTTCCGCAGCGCTGTTGCACGGTGAAGCCGTCGCCGCCGGCATGGCGCTGGCCTATGGCTATTCGGCTGATCGCGGTCTGTGCCCGGCTGAGGATGCAGCCCGGATTGGCGCCCATCTGCGCAGTGTTGGCCTGCCCGATGGCCTGGCCGCTGCCGGTATCGCCGCCAGCGGTGCGACGCTTGTCGATCATATGCGCCACGACAAGAAGATGGCCGGGGGCACATTGCCCTTTCTGCTCAGCCGCGGAATTGGCGAAACCTATCTCGATAGCGCCGTAGATCTCGCCGATATCGCCCGATATCTTGATCGTCAGACCCGCTGATGCCGAATGGGGTGGCGAAACGCGATTTGCCGACAAAAATTTGCGCCACCTGCCAGCTCGCCTTTAGCTGGCGCAAGAAATGGGCGCGCGATTGGGACAATGTCCGCTATTGTTCGGACAGATGCAGAAAATCGGCCCGATAGCGGCGTCAGCAAACGGCGAATCCCTACCCGGTTTGGGTTTTTCTGAGTCCTCCGGATAGACCTGTCCGCACAACCGGTGCACAAATGATAGTTGAATCAATGCCAGATCGCGTGTTTGATCGATTCGCAAACTAGGGGGGTGCATATGCAAGTGCGGTTCTGGGGAACCCGCGGGTCAATGGCAAAGCCTGGCCCCGACACAATTCGCTATGGCGGCAACACGTCGTGCGTCCAAGTGACATCGGCGGCGGGAACGCTGCTGATTATAGATTGCGGCACCGGCGCGCACGGCCTTGGCCAGATGCTGATGAAAGAAGGGCCAAAGCCCACCCGCGGCCATGTGCTGATCAGCCATACCCATTGGGACCATATTCAGGGCATCCCGTTCTTTGCGCCGTTTTTCATCCCTGGAAACAAATGGGATTTTTACGCGCCGAAAGGCTTTGGTGAATCGCTGCGCGAAACCCTCGCCGGGCAAATGGAATATACCTATTTCCCGATCACGCCCGAAGCCTTTGGCGCTGAGCTGAACTATAATAACCTTTCCGAAGGCGTGTTCCGGATTGACGATGTCGTCATCCGTACCCGCTATTTGAACCATCCAGCCCTGACGATCGCCTTCAGGATCGAGGTTGATGGCGCTGTGGTCGTTTATGCTTGCGATCATGAACCCCATTCGCGCGAGGCGGCGGATGGCATCAGCCCGCTCGATGGCCAGGATCTGGCCCATGCAGAATTCCTGCGCGATGCCGATCTCGTCATTCACGACGCGCAATATCTGGCTTCTGAATATGCCGGCAAAATCGGCTGGGGACACAGCACGGTCGAATATTCGCTTCAGGTCTGTAAGACGGCCGGCGTCAAACAGCTGGCGATTACCCACCATGATCCGCTGCGCAATGACGATGCCATTGATACCATGATCGATGGCCTGCGCAGTTCGCTCGGCCCGGATTCGCCGCTTCACGTTTTTGCCGCGGCCGAAGGGATGATCCTCGACTATCGCGGCGATCGGGTGAGCCTGGCCGAGGGTGACGAAGCACTGATGGACCAGGCCGTCGGCAAGCGGGAAGCGATCGTCCTGCTTGTCACGCAGGACGAAGCGTTGCGCGGCAAAATGAAGCAAGCCGTGTCAGATGAACCGGTCTTGCTCAAGGCGATTGAGGACGTGGCGAATATTGGCGACGGGGCAACAACGGCCGGCCTGGTGTTGATTGATGGTGACCTGGCGTCGGGTGCTGTCGCTGCCGCCACAACACTGCGGGCGATGCCGGATATGGAGTCTGTCCCCATCCTGTTTCTGGGCGGCACGGCGCCTGAACTGGGCAATTTCGGCGAAAATACTGAATGGCTCCGCGCACCCTTTTCGGTCGAATATGCCCGATCGCGCATTCGCACTTGGACGATGCGTGGCGCATTTCGCTGGCTGCGCGCCAGCATGCCCGAAAATGAAACCGAGCGGATGCAGGCGCTGCGCGCGCTCAATCTGGTCGAATCGAGCGGTGATGAGCAGTTTAATCGCTATACCCGCATCGCCGCCGCCCTGTTCAAGGTGCCCTATGCGTTGGTGTCGATCGTCGATGATGACCGCCAATGGTTCAAGGCCAAATATGGCACGGAAATTGAGCAAACCCCGCGCGACGTGTCGTTCTGCGCGCATGCCATCCACCATCCGGATGTCATGGTCGTCAACGATGCGCTGACCGATTCGCGCTTTGGCGACAACCCGACCGTGGTCGGCCCGCCCAATGTGCGCTTTTATGCCGGTACGCCGTTGATGCTGCCAAGCGGGCATGCGATCGGCACATTGTGCATCCTTGACGATCGACCACGCGAATTCAGCACCGAAGATCGCGAACGATTGGCCGATCTGGGTGGATTGCTCGAACGAGAATTGGCTGCAATCGCCGCCTGAGGGATCAGTGCGGCGTGCGCAGCACGACCCAGGCGAGCAAGAGCCAGCCGGCAATCAGCAAAACCCCACCAATCGGGGTGATTGCGCCCAGCCAGCGCGGCAGGCCGATTGCCATCAGATAGAGCGAAATCCCAAAGATCGCGCCGCCGCTGACGAATAGCCAGCCAGCGCCGCGCGCGCCAAGCTGCACCGCCACAAGCGCGGCCAGCGCATGAATGAGTTGGTAGTGCGAACCGGTTTTCAGCCAGTCGATCGCCGGGCCGGATGCGCCATGCGCACCAAAGGCCCCTGCCCCCACCGCCAGCGCACCCGACAGCGCGGCCAATGCCAACAGCCAGTTCATCCCGATTCTCCTGCCTGTTCCAACCGGCCCCGGATCAGATGGGCATCACCGGCATGCATGTCGCCGGCCACAGCCTGGGCTTTCAGCCGTTCAATGTCGCGGGCGCGATAGGCGGCCTCGGTTCGGGCAATTTCGTCATTATCGACGCCAACCTCAGCCAGCGCGCCGCGCGCCATTACCACCGCAGATTCCATGACTTCACGAAAAGCGCCAACCATCGGCGCATCCTTAAGCTTGACCATACTGCGGCGATCATAGGCGCGCACAAAGGTTGCCGCATTGGGGAAAGCCTCGCGCACCGCGTGCAACAATGCGGTATCGACTTGATCTTCATCGACGCAAAACAACAGTAATTGTACGCTGCCAGCGCCCGCCTGGCGGAGCAGATCAAGCCGGGTGCCATCGCCATAGTAAACCTTGGCGCCAAAGGTGCCGGCGGTTTCGATCATCTCCGGATCGCGGTCGATCAACGAGACGGTAATGCCCTGTCCGATCAGCATCTGCGCCACGGTTTGCCCGAAACGGCCATAGCCGATCACCAGCGCGCTTGCCCCATCGCTTTTCGGCGCATCGAGCCCCTCCCCCGTCGCCACGGGGGCTGCCCGGATGCGCCGGGTAAATATCATCAAAAAGGGCGTGGTCGCCATCGACAAGGTCACTACGGCACCAAACAGGCTGGCCGCCTGGGGTTCGATCAGCAGGGCATCCTTGGCCTGCGCAAACAACACAAAGCCGAATTCGCCGCCCTGGCTGAGCAACAACCCCAGCGCGAGCGCCGGTCGCCACTCCATCTTAAAGGCCAAGCCGATCGCCATCATGATCCCCGTCTTGGCGGCGATCAGCATCAGCGCCATGCCGATCACGAACAGCGGCCGTTCAGCAATGGCGTGAAGATCGAGCATCATGCCGACGCTGAGGAAAAACAGGCCAAGCAGGATCGATCGGAAAGGATCGACATCAGCCTCAAGCTCATGGCGGTAGGGACTATCTGCCAGCATCACCCCGGCGATAAACGCACCAAGCGCCGTCGACAGCCCCAGCGCCTCCATCACCGCTGCACTGGCGATAACCGTGAAAAGCGCGGCAAAGACAAACATTTCGCGCTCGCCCAGATTGCCGATCAGCCGAAACAGGGGCCGCAGCAGGAAACGCCCCGATGCCACCAGGCCAATAATCGCCAACACGGTGTAAAGACCAAGCAGCCAGCCGGGTGGCGCATTGGGCACAGCCGGCGCGCGGGATAGTGCCGCGACGATCGTGATCATCGGCACAATCGACAAATCCTGGAACAGCAGGATCGAAAACGCTCGCTCCCCAAAGGGCGTCTTCAATCGCCCTGCCGATTGCAGCATCGGCAGCACCTGCGCGGTTGAGGACAGCGCCAGCGGCAGCCCGACCGCAAGCGCGGCAGCGGGTGAAAAACCAGCGATCAGCCAAACGATGCCCGCGACAGCAAAACCGCACAGGCTGACCTGCAGCAACCCAAGCGCGAAGATATCCTTTTTCAGCCGCCAAAGCCGCGCCGGATTCAGCTCCAGCCCGACCAGAAAAAGCAGCAAGGTGATGCCCAATTCGGCGATCCCCATTTTCTGTTCAGCATCGCCGACCAGGCCCATGACCTGCGGCCCGACCACCGCACCTGCGATCAGGAACCCCAAAGTCGCGCCCAGCCTCAGCTTGCGGAACAGCAGCACAAAGGCCAGCGCAAAGCCAAGCAGGATCACCCCGTCGCGCAAGTTCGCGCCGATCATGCGGCGGCGCTGCCCGACCTGATCGCCGCAGCGGCAGCGGAAGCGGCCTCTGCCGCCGCCTCAAACGCCAGCCGGATTGAGGCGTGGCGCGCACTATGCGGGCGAGCGGGTTCAAAAATATCCAGGCCGGGCCATTCAGGCAGCGCCGCATTTCCAGCCAACCAGGCCGCCAGCGAATCACGCGCCGCCGCCAATTCGTCCGCCGTCTTGCCCGTCGCCTGCGCCGCCATCAGCGATGACGACGCCTGACCCAGCGCACAGGCCCGCACCAGCAAGCCGATGTCAGTCACGCGACCGGCAGCGTCGACATTCAAGTCAACCGTCACCCGGCTGCCACAAATCGGCGACCTTTTTTCCACGCTGGCCATCGGATCAGGGAGCCGCTCGCTAAATGGCGCAGCGGCGGCCAGTCGCAGAATCTCATTGTTATAGAGGGGCGCATTCATGGCGCTGGGTCGCTGCTATTGGCAGGTGTGGCGCTATTCCCGTCGGGGCCAAAGGCATTTTCGCCCCGCCGCCGGCGATCGACAAATTCCGAAATGCCCTTGCTGGTCTGGCTCAGCACTGGATAGGTGCGTGATTTGGTGATCCAGCTGGGCCGCCGGTTCGGCCCGCCGCCGATCGTATCGGTGACCAACACGATCAACAAAAAGCCCAGGCTGGCCAGAATTAAACCCTTTAATCCGCCAAAACCAAAGCCAAGTGCGCGATCAAGCGGCCCCAATATCGATGTCCGCGTCCGCGCACCGATCATGTTGGCAACCACCCGCCCACCGAAATAAATCGCGCCGGCAACAACCGCGAAGGAGAGTACCGCCGCGCCCGCCGAGGTACCGACAACGCCCGTCAACATCGTCGCCACGGGGCCGTGCAACAGCTTCAACCCGAAAACGATGAAGATCCACACCATCAGCGACAGTACTTCAGTGACGAAGCCGCGCATCAGCCCAAGCACCGCCCCGCCGCCAACCAGCAGCAGCACGACGATATCAAGTGCGGTTAATCCCATATGCCTGTCCCTTACCCCCTGCGGGAAGATGGTGTGCCGATGCGCTGATCGCTAGCCACGCCCGAGCATATGGTCAACGAAACTGCCAAGGTTCTTGAAACCGCTGAGTTTCAGCGGCTGTTTTTCGCCCGTCAGTGCGGCTGGCACCAGCGCGCGTTCAAAACCCAGCTTCCCTGCTTCTTTCAGCCTGAGCCCGCCATGCGCGACCGGCCTGATCTCTCCGGACAAGGCTACTTCGCCAAAGGCGACCGAATCGATCGCCACCGGCCGCTCGCTGAGCGCTGAAATCAGTGCAGCGGCGACCGCAAGATCGGCGGCCGGGTCTTGCACCCGGTACCCCCCAGCAATGTTCAGATAGACTTCCGAACTCGAAAAGCTCAGCCCGCAGCGCGCCTCCAGCACCGCCAGGATCATCGCCAACCGCCCCGAATCCCAGCCGACCACTGCCCGGCGCGGCGTGGCACCACTGGCCAGCCGCACCACCAACGCCTGGATTTCGACGAGCACGGGGCGCGTCCCTTCCAGCGCCGGGAATACTACCGTCCCCGTCACCCCTTCATCACGCTGTGTCAGGAACAAGGCGCTGGGGTTGGCAACCTCGGTCAGCCCTTCCTCCACCATCGCGAAAACGCCGATCTCGTCCGTCCCGCCAAAGCGGTTCTTGATCGCGCGCAGAATGCGATATTGGTGGCTGCGCTCTCCTTCAAAGCTCAGCACGGTATCGACCATATGCTCCAGCACGCGCGGGCCAGCGATGCTGCCGTCCTTGGTTACATGACCAACCAACACCACAGCCGTGCCGCGTTCCTTGGCAAAACGAATCAATTCCTGCGCTGAGGCGCGGACCTGGCTAACAGTGCCCGGTGCGCCCTCAATCAAATCCGAATGCATCGTCTGAATTGAATCAATCACTACCAACGCGGGCGGTGACCCGTGCGACAAGGTGGTCAGGATATCGCGGACCGATGTCGCCGCAGCCAGCATGACAGGTGCCGTGCCCAGGCCCAGCCGCCGCGCGCGCAACCGCACCTGATCCGCCGCCTCCTCGCCAGAGACATAAGCAACCGAATGCCCAGCCAGCGCCAGCTTTGCCGCAGCCTGCAGCAGCAACGTTGACTTGCCGATCCCCGGATCGCCGCCAATCAGCGTCGCACTCCCCTCAACAAAACCGCCGCCCAGCGCGCGATCAAGCTCGGCAATGCCGGTGGGGAGTCGATCCGGCAGCGCAATCTCGCTATCGAGCCCCACCAACTGAAGCGCCCGCCCGCCGCCCTGTAAGTTATGCTTGGCGGCAAAAGGGGTGACGGGGCCGGTCGATTCCTCAACCAGTGTGTTCCATTCACTGCAATCGACACACTGCCCCGCCCAGCGATGCGACACTGAACCGCAGGATTGGCAGACGTATCGCTTTTGAGGTTTGGCCATGAACTGGGGCTAGCAGAAAGAGAACGATAGGGGAACAGGTTCAGTCAAATGTCGTGGGTTGGTCCAAGTACATCCAAGCCCGCATTGCGCTCAATATTTCACCTGTTGGATATTGTTGGATGTCTGACTCCGAGGAACCTGCTGCCAGTTCACGCTCATAATACCACTCCTGAAAATCCACATACTTGCTCCGGATCCGCGACAAACCGATCCCCGGTGCACCGGCGCTAGAAATCAGCCAAGATCGAGTGTGCGCCATCGCGTTCTGCCAATCACCGCCATGGCTTCGGATATCCCAACCTGAAATATCTGATAGAGTACGCTGATATTCATAGCGGCCGCTTTCAAGAACAAGCAGCGCTTTTTGAGAAAGATGGTCGCCGCCGTATTTCCGGCAGGCATAATCGAGGCCCAATTCGAACGGCATGTTCATTCGGGCATATTCGCCAACGGATGAAGATTTGCAGCGACTAAGGTCATGAATGCCATATTTGGACGTGCGGACCAGGTCGATAATTCTGTCGAGCCGACCTTCTGCATTGTCGGCATTTTCGGGAGCTAATCTGGGCACATATCCAAGCAGTGTTACGCAAAAAGATATCGCCTGCAAAATCGGAGAAAAATCATCATCAAACGGGCAATTGACGAACACGGACTCCTCAAAGGTAGCCAATTTTAGCCCTTTGGAGGGTATGGATCATTGCCGTAGGAGTTTCGCTCGCGAATACGTCCATCGCGACCATGAACATAGAGCTCTGTTTTCTGATTCCGCGCAATTCGAGTAGCGGCATCAATCGCCTCTGACTGGGTAGCATAAATGCCACTCGCCTTAGTTGCACCCGCACGTTTCACGCTCCAACCGTTCGCACTCGGAACAACGTGTTGACCGTTCTTCGCCATATTTCCCGCTCCTGCCTAGAGCCAAACATAGATGGCAGTCGACAGATTTTCCAGTACTTTAGCCGTACGCAGGCAAGAGCAGCCCGCGCTGCACCGCAGGCCGCGCCAATGCGCGCTCCAGCCAGGCAGTGACATTGGCAAAATCAGCCAGCCCCACCAACTCCCCAGCCCCATAAAAGGCATCGATCGCCCGCACCCAGCCGATCATCGAGATATCTGCGATCGTATAGTCATCGCCCATGAACCAGCTCTGCTCTGCAAGCACGGTGTCCATCACGCCCAGGATACGCTTCACCTCAGCGACGAATCGCTCCTGGGGGCGCTTATCCTCCCATTGGCTGCCGGCGAATTTCACGAAAAAGCCCATCTGGCCGAACATCGGCCCAACGCCGCCCATCTGGAACATCAGCCACTGGATCGTCTGAAAGCGCTTGGCCGGGTCGCTCGACAGGAACAGGCCGGACTTGTTGGCAAGATACAGCAGGATCGCGCCGCTTTCGAACAGCACAAAGGGCTGCCCGCCGGGGCCATCCGGATCAAGGATCGCGGGAATCTTGCCATTGGGGTTGAGCGAGAGAAAGGCGGGGTCATGGCTCTCGTTCGCCATGATCTTGATTAGGTGCGGTTCATAAGCAAGGCCGGTTTCTTCGAGCATGATCGATACCTTCACGCCGTTGGGCGTGGGAAAGGAGTAGAGCTGGAGCCGGTCCGGATGCTGGGCGGGCCAACGGGCAGTGATGGGAAAAGCGGAAAGGTCGGCCATGAGTGATTCTCCAGCGCAGGATTGTTTCGCCGACGATAGTCACACAGCGCATGGCGCGCTATGGCATCGGTAATGACCCCGTCTAACCTCCGCATCGCCCTTTTTAGCGGCAACTATAATTACACACGCGACGGGCCCACCCAGGCACTTAATCGCTTGGTGGGATATCTGCTTTCTCAGGGCGCCGCCGTACGCGTTTATGCACCAACAGTAGCGAAGCCCGCGTTCGAACCGACCGGGGATCTGGTCAGCGCGCCGTCCTTCGCGCTGCCCGGTCGCAGTGAATACCGCGTGGCGATGGGCTTACCGACACGGCTGCGTCGCGATCTTGAGGCCTTTGCGCCCAACCTTGTCCATGTGTCGGCACCCGACATTCTCGGCCATCGCTCGGTCACCTGGGCGCGCCATCATGGCATCCCGGTGGTGGCGTCGGTCCACACCCGGTTTGAAACCTATTTGCGCTATTACGGCGTTGCGTTTCTCGAATCGGCGGCGGTCGCGCTGCTTCGGCGCTTCTATCGGCGCTGCGATGCGATTTTGCCGCCCTCGCAATCCATGGTCGATCTGCTGCGCGAACAGCGGATGAACGATGATATTGCGATCTGGTCTCGCGGAATCGATACGAGCATTTTCACGCCCGCCGCGCGTTGTCTGCCGTGGCGGCGCGAATTTGGTATTGAAGACCATGAAATGGTGATCGGCTTTCTCGGCCGACTGGTGCTTGAAAAAGGGCTCGACGTGTTTGCCGCCGTCGTCAACGAACTCACCCGGCGCAACGTGCCGCACCGCGTGCTGGTGGTCGGCAAAGGCCCCGCCGAAAGCTGGTTTGCCGAACAAGTCCCCAACGCGGTATTTGCTGGGTTTCAAGCGGGCACCGATCTCGGCCGCGCGGTTGCCTCGATGGACATGCTGTTCAACCCCAGCGTCACCGAGACCTTCGGCAATGTGACCTTGGAGGCGATGGCCTGCGCTGTGCCGGTGGTGGCGGCGATGGCCACGGGCAGCTCCAGCCTGGTCGAACACGGCGTTACTGGCCGGTTGGTCCCGCCAGAGGATATCAACGGTTTTGCCGATGCGCTCCAGGCCTATTGCGAGGACCGCGACCTTGCCGACAATGACGGGCTGGCTGGCGAAGCGCTAAGCCACGCCTATAGTTGGGACGCAATCAACAATAGCCGGTCGCGCCCGCCATTTCGTCAATCCAATCGCTCAATCTTTTGGGCAGTCTCGTCGATCAACGCCACGATCTGGTGGAGCGTCTCGCTGTCAACCTCACCCCGGCTGAAACGGTGCATCAGCACTGATCGCAAGTTGCCCATCGCCCGCCGCACAGAGGCGCTGTCATTCCGTTGGCGTTCAGCGCCAAGATCCGTCAGCCGCGCCATCAGTGCTTCGACTTCTTCGGCACGCTCGGCCAGATGGACGGTGCCTGCTTCGGTCACGGCAAACAGCTTCTTCGCTCCCTCGGCCTTTTGTTCGATGATCAGCCCCATATCATCCAGCAAGGTGATAGTAGGATAGACCACCCCCGGGCTTGGCGCATAGGCACCACCGGTCAATTCCTCGATCTCGCGGATCAGATCATAGCCGTGGCGCGGTTGGTCGGCGATCAGCTTGAGCAGGACGAGCCGCAATTCGCTCCCATCAAACATCCGGCCACGGCGACCCCGCGGCCCGCCATGCATAGTGGTTTGATCAACTTCAAAGGTGAAGGCGAATGGACCCCAACGGCGCGATCCGCGGGTCCCGCAATGGCGATTTCCATATCCATGAAACATTTTCGTTCCCTTTCGTCTCTTCATGATAGACATAAGATATATCTTGAGCGCGCTCGAACAAGAGTGGCTGTAAAATAATTTGATCCGTCTATCCTGGCGTCATGGCCGACCTTTTTGCTCCCACCAATCGCCCCGGCGCCGATGCCCCTGCCGCCAGCCCACTGGCCGATCGGCTCCGTCCGGCGCAGTTGGATCAGGTGGTCGGACAGGACCATCTCACCGGTCCAGAAGGCGCAATCGGCCGAATGGTCGCCGCCAAAAGGCTGTCGTCGATGATATTGTGGGGCCCGCCCGGCACCGGCAAGACCACCATCGCGCGCTTACTTGCTGATGCTGTCGGCCTGCGCTTTACGGCGATTTCGGCCGTGTTTTCCGGCGTTGCCGATCTGAAAAAGGCTTTTGGTGAAGCGCGCGACCACGCCAGGATCGGCCAGAGGACGCTGCTATTCGTCGATGAAATTCACCGCTTCAATCGCGCGCAGCAGGATGGCTTTCTGCCCTTTGTCGAGGACGGCACCGTCACCCTGGTGGGGGCGACCACCGAAAATCCATCCTTTGAGCTGAACGCTGCGCTGCTCAGCCGTGCGCAGGTGCTGATTTTGCACCGGCTTGACGCCGCCGCGCTTGGCTTGTTGCTTGACCGGGCAGAAGCGATCGAAGCACGCCCCCTGCCCCTCACCCTCGATGCCCGTGCCGCGATGATCGCCAGCGCCGATGGCGACGGACGCTTTCTGCTCAATCAGGCCGAAACGCTCTATTCGGTCGACTTGGCCGAGCCGCTCGATCCGGCAGGGCTAAGCGCGTTCCTGCAACGTCGCGTCGCCGTTTATGACAAGGATCGCGAGGGGCATTACAACCTCATCTCCGCGCTGCACAAATCAATGCGGGGTTCAGACCCGCAAGCATCGCTCTACTATCTCGCGCGGATGCTGACCGCGGGCGAGGAGCCGCTCTATGTGCTGCGCCGGATCACCCGCTTTGCCAGCGAGGATATCGGGCTTGCCGACCCACAGGCACTGGTACAATGTCTGGCGGCGAAGGACGCTTATGAATTTCTGGGCTCGCCAGAGGGCGAACTCGCGATTGCCCAGGCGTGCCTGTATTGCGCCACGGCACCCAAATCGAACGCTACGTACAAGGCGCAAAAAGCCGCCTGGAAATCAGCACGCGAGACCGGGTCGCTAATGCCGCCACAGAATATCCTGAACGCGCCGACCAAACTGATGAAGGACATCGGCTATGGCAAGGGCTATGCCTATGATCATGATACCGACACCGGCTTTTCGGGCAGCGATTATTGGCCCGAAGGCATGGCGCGACAGGATTTTTATCAGCCAACGGCTCGCGGGTTTGAAAAGCGGATTGGCGAACGGCTGGCTTATTGGGAAGGGCTGCGAAATGGAGGCGATCAGGGCAAGAATTAGGCTGATTGGGCTTGCGACCGCGCTCACCGCAACGCCGCTGGCAGCGCAACAGGTGCCCGCCCCTTACACGCTGGCGATTGCGGCCGGGTATAAGGCGGCGATCACGTGCAGCGCGGTGTTCATCGGCGGCCGTACCCAAGAGCAGATCGCTCGCGATGAATTAAGCGGCATCTATCCAGAATATGATGCGATCGTCCCGACGCTGAGGGCCGATGTCGATGCCAAGATCGGGCTGGTCACAGTCGCCTTCGATCCCACCTTGCCGCCACGACGGGCCGTTTATCGAAAGGACCGGGGCTGCACGATCATGCCAATTGGCGCGGTTGCCCTGTCCGCTCCCGACAGCGACCAACCGACAGCCCTGGCCCAGGCCAACCCCGCCCCCTGGCCCATCGGCGACGCGCTGCCAAAGCCAGCATATCCGCAATTAGGTGCGGTCGCCCGGGCAATGGCGGGGGCCTATAGCGGCAAAACCACGGGCATCGTCGTGCTCCGCGGCAAGGCGCTGGTCGCCGAAAGCTATGCCGACGGTTTTGGCCCCTATACGGCACAGCGCACCTGGTCGGTCGCCAAAAGCATCACAGGCACATTGGTCGGCATCGCCGTCAAAGAAGGCGCGGTGAGGACCGACGCACCCGCGCGCATTCCCGAATGGGCCGATGAATATGCCTTTAATCGCCGACGGCAGATCACGCTCGACAATTTGTTGCGCATGGCGTCCGGCCTGCACAGCGATACGGCCGGCAATCGCAGCGATGCCGTCTATTTCGGCGGCACGGCGGTTACCGAAGAGACGGTCCATTGGCCTATCGAAGTCAAACCCGGCACACGATTCCGGTACGCGAACAATGACATCCTGCTGGCGATGCGGTCGCTGCGCGCGGCGCTGGGCGAGGCCAGATACAAGAATTTCCCCGCGACCGCGCTATTCGATCGGATCGGGATGAAACACACGCTGGCCGAAACCGACTGGCGCGGTAATTACATTTCCTCCAGCCAGATCTGGACCACAGCGCGCGATTTGGCGCGCTTTGGGTTGCTCTATCTCGACGACGGCGTCTGGAATGGCAAACGGGTGCTGCCAGAGGATTGGCGCCGCTATGTCACCACGCCAAACGGCCCACAGCCAGCTGCCGGCTTTGGCTATGGCGCGACTTTTTGGCTGATGAATAAGGTGCCCGGCGTCCCGGCCGACACTTTCTCAGCCAACGGCAATCGCGGCCAATTCGTCGTCATCGTGCCAAGCCGAAATATCGTGATCGTGCGGCGCGGAGAAGACCCAGCAGGCGCACCGTTCGACATCGCCAAATTCACCGCCGATGTCTTGGCCAGCGTGAAATGACGACGCTGCCCCTCCGTGACTGGGACGCGGTCGTCGCCTTTGCGCTTGGCTTGTCCGATACCGAAGTTGGCGCGCATTATGGCAAGCCGGCGGTCAAGATCGCCAGCAACGGTCGCGCCTTTCTGTCGAGCAGCCGCGAGCCGGAATCGTTCGTGCTGCAAATCGATCACGATACCAAGGACATGCTGATCGAGACCGATCCCGACAGTTTCTGGCAAACCCCGCATTACCAAGGCTGGCCGAGTCTGCTGGTTCGCTACACGAGTGCCGATCCAGACCGCGTGTCCGCGATGATCGAACGAGCGCGGGATCAGGCGGCGGCAAAGCCACCAGCCAAGGCGCGCAAGCAAAAAGCGTGACTCATTTCACTGAATTCGCGGCGATTGACTGGTCAGGGGCAAAGGGAAATCGCCATCGCGGTATCGCCTTGGCCATTTGTGCGGCAGGCGACGCTGCCCCCCGGCTGGTTGCCGCGCCGGATGGCATTTGGTCACGCACTGCGATCCTCAATTGGCTGCGTGCGCGCGCCAGCGTGCCGTTGCTGATCGGCTTTGATTTCAGCTTTGCACCGCCCTGGATCGAACGCCGTGCTTATCTGCCAGGTGAAGTCACGCCCGACACCGCCCGCCCCTTTTGGGCGCATGTCGATGCACAGAGCGATGACACGGATCTTGGCGCAGCCTCGTTCCTCGAAAATCGGCGCGGCACCCATTTTTATTTCGGTGCTGCCGATGGCCGCAAGGCCGATTTCATGCATTTCCGTCGCTGCGAAGCGCATTTCAACGCTGGCGGGGGCGGGAAGCCGTCCACCATTTATGACGCAATTGGCGCTGCACAGGTCGCCAAGGCCAGCTTCGCCGGTATGCGCTTGCTCCATCAGCTTAACAGCGCCCTGCCGGTCTGGCCGTTCGATCCTGTCCCGAGCACCGGCGCACTGGTCGTCGAAATCTACACGACCATTGCCGCGCGTGCAGCGGGCCTGCGCAAGGGGATCAGCAAGTTGCGCGGGCCGGCGGCGCTGGATGCCGCGCTGACCCACCCTGCCATTGCCAGCCAGCCGCACGAGCTGCTCGAACGCTACGACGATCACGCCACCGATGCGATATTGACCGCAGCCTGGCTGCGATCCCGCGCCTGCGACAGCAATTTATGGGCACCGCCCGCCCTCACCGCGCAAATTGCCCAAAGCGAGGGCTGGACCTTCGGCGTCGTCTGACGCATGGGGCGTGTCGGATGCCGGTTTAGCTCAGCTGGTAGAGCAGCGGTTTTGTAAACCGAAGGTCGCGGGTTCGATTCCTGCAACCGGCACCATCTCTCCCACCCCACCGCCGATCTCCGCGCTGCATTCTCCTTGCAGAGCCGGTGCCGCCCCGCCGATAAGGGCGGGATGATCACCGTCGCCAGCTATAATATTCATAAGGGGATCGGCACGGATAGACGGCGACGGCCGGAACGCATTCTTGATGTATTGGCAGAGATGGATGCCGATATCGTCACGCTTCAGGAGGCCGATCGCCGCTTTGGCACCCGCGCGGCTGTGCTCTCACCTAGCCTGATCGAACAAGCAGGCTGGCACCCCGTCACTTTTGGCGTGCGGCAGGCGAGCATGGGCTGGCATGGCAATATGATCCTGCTGCGACAGGGGATTTCGATCACCTGCAGCGAAGCGATCCATCTGCCGACACTCGAACCGCGCGGTGCCGTAATGGCCGATCTGCGCACCAGCGCGGGCGCGCAACTCCGCGTGATTGGCATGCACCTCGACCTTTCCGGGCTCTGGCGGCGGCGACAGGCAGCCTCGATCATCGCCCATCTCCATGCCAATCCGCATCCGCTGCCAACGATTTTGATGGGCGATATGAACGAATGGAGCGCCACCACCGGGTGTTTGCACGAATTTGCGCGCCATTTTCGCATTGCCGATACGGGACCCAGTTTTCACGCCCGTCACCCGCTCGCCCGGCTTGACCGGATCATGATGTCGCGCGACTTGATGCCGGTTGCGTGCGGGGTTCACAACAGCCGGCTGGCAACGGTTGCTTCCGATCACTTGCCGATCTGGGCACGAGTAGAGGGTGTGCAATGAGCCGTGAAAAAGAGCTGCGACTGGCACTGGTCTGTTACGGTGGCATCAGCCTTGCGGTCTATATGCACGGCATTACCAAGGAAATCTGGCGGTTGGCGCGGGCCAGCTGCGCCTTTACCAATGGCGATACGCCAGCCGGCGGCAGCCAGGGCGTCTATCGCGCACTCCTGCAGGAAATCGAACACGACCATGGTCTAAAGCTGCGCGTTTTGGTTGATATCATTGCCGGGGCGAGCGCTGGTGGCATTAACGGCGTGTTTTTGGGTCAGGCGATCTCGACCGGCCAGTCGCTTGAGCCGCTCACCGACTTATGGCTCGACAGTGCCGATGTGGAGGCGCTGATCGATCCTGATCAGGGCCCACGGCACCGGCTCTCGAAAATCTGGGCATTGCCGCTCGTCTGGCTGGCGCAGCGGCGAACCGGGGACCGGATCGATGAACTGGTCGAAGTCGGCGCGCGCCAGGAAGTCCGTGCCAAACTGTCCAAATTCGTCCGGTCGCGCTGGTTCGAGCCCCCTTTTGGTGGCGCGCGCTTTTCCAACCTGATGCTGGATGCCTTTGACGCAATGGCTGCGGCCCCTGCCGGCCCGCGCCTGTTGCCGGTCGATCAGCCGCTCGATCTGTTCGTGACCGTTACCGATTTTTCCGGCCACCCTGAATTATTAGCGCTCAATTCGCCTGCGGAAGTGATCGAGACCGAACACCGGCTTATCTTCTCCTTCACTGATCACGGCCAATCAACCACCATGCTGGCCCATCCCGGCGAGTTGACCTTTGCCGCACGGGCGACGTCCAGCTTCCCGGGCGCCTTCCCGCCCTGTACCATCAGCGAGCTTGATCAGGTGTTGGCCAGCCGAAACATGCCATGGCCGGAACGCGAAAATTTTTTGAAGCGCAGCCTGCCCCGTCAATATGCAGCCAATACAGCCGATTGTACGGTCTTGATCGACGGCTCGGTGCTGGCCAATGCACCCTTCCGTCCCGCGATCGAGGCGCTGCGCGAACGGCCTGCGCGTCGACAGGTTGATCGCCGCTTTGTTTATATCGATCCCCATCCGGGCGCGAAGCTCGATTTTGGCGGCAGAAAGGGCGGCGTACCGGGTTTCTTTCAGACCATCATTGGCGCGATTTCGGAACTGCCGCGTCAGCAGCCGATCCGCGACAATTTGGAGGCAATTGCCGAGCGTTCGCATCGGATTGAACGCATGGCGGAAATCATCGCCGGCATCCGCCCCGAAGTGGAAAAGCAGGTCGAAAGCCTGTTTGGCTATACCTTGTTTCTCGATCGCCCAACCGTTGCGCGGCTCGCCACCTGGCGTCGCCGCGCCCAAAGCTCGGCAGCCAGCAAGGCCGGCTATGGCTATGCGGCTTATGGCCATTTGAAGCTCGCCGGCGTCATTGAACAAATGGCGCAGTTGCTGTGGAGCGTTGGGGGAGAAATGGGCCAGTCAAGGCTCGATCATATCCGTCGCCGGGTCACCACGGCGGTCCGATCGCAGGGCATGGACGATATGGGGCCGACCTTTTCGGGCGGCACCAACCCTGCAACCATCGCTTTCTTGCGCTCCTATGATCTGGGCTTCCGTATCCGCCGATTGCGGATGATGGCGCGGCGATTGAGCGATCTCGAAGTGAGCTTTGCCGAAACCGACATCGCCTTGCTGCGCGATGCCATCTACACCTCGCTGGCCGCCTATCTCGATTGCAAGCGCACCGAGACGCATCTGGCGCTTCGCCGCGATGTTCGTGCGTTGCGAAACAATGCGGTGCCCTTGCTCGATCGACTGGCCGAGTCGCTCAATCTCAAGCCGCTGGACGATGAAACTGAATTGCGGCTCTCCACTGCCCTTGGCCAGGCCTCGCGAGAGATCAGACGACCGCTGCTGCTCGCCTATTTGGGCTTTCCCTATTTCGACGTGGCGACATTGCCGCTGCTTCAAGGCGAAGGGGTCGATGAATTCGATGCGATAAAGGTCGATCGCATCGCCCCCGATGACGCAACGTCGATCCGCACCGGCGGGGCAATGGCGACGCTAAAGGGCATCCAATTCAATAGTTTCGGTGCCTTTTTCAGTCGTGCCTATCGCGAAAATGACTATCTATGGGGGCGGCTGCACGGTGCCGAGCGCCTGATCGACATCATCGTTTCCACCCTACCCGCTTCGATGCAGATGAAGCCGGGCCGGATTGCGGCGATAAAGCGCGCGGCCTTTATCGCCATTCTGGACGAGGAAGAACCAAAATTGAAGCAGATCGGCCCCCTGATTGCCTCATTGCGCAGCGAGATTGGCTGAGGCTGGCAAAAATCCCCTAAGCGCCCTAAGCTCTCCTTCTGGTCGCACGGAGCACGCCATGCAGTTTTTGAAAACGCTCTTCTGGTTCTTGCTCGCGTTGCTCGTCGCGGTGTTTTCGATCGGCAACTGGACGACGGTGCCCATCAAATTATGGGCCGGATTAATCGCAGATGTGAACTTGCCGCTGCTCTTGGTGCTTACCTTCCTGGCCGGCCTGTTCCCGGTGCTGCTCTATCACCATGCAGTGAAATGGCGGATGGGGCAGAAATTATCGACGGCGGAACGCGTGATCGCTGATTTACGTGGCGCTGTTGCGGCAAACGCCGCCCAGCCCTCGCCCCCAGCCCAACTCCCGACCGATCGGGCAGAAGCAAGCGCCATTCCGCCGACTGCCGTACCCACCGCCGTCCCGCCAGGCGTAGCATGACGAACCGGATTTTCGTCGCCCTGGACACGCCGGATCTCGCTAAAGCGCGGGAGATGGCGATGAAGGTTCGGCATCATGTCGGCGGTATCAAGCTGGGCCTTGAATTTTTTCTGGCCAATGGGCGCGCGGGCTTCCGCGAGATGGCCGATATCGGCCTGCCGATCTTTCTCGATCTCAAACTCCACGATATTCCCAATACCGTTGCCAAGGCGATTCAGGCGCTGGGCGACATCGAACCGGCAATTTTGACGGTGCATGCCGCCGGTGGCCGGGCGATGCTGGAAGACGCGAAGGCCGCCGCCCATGCCCACACCAAAATCGTTGCCGTCACCACATTGACCAGCCTGGACGCCACTGATTTGCAGTCGATCGGCGTCGGCGGCAATCCGCATGATCAGGTAATGCGGCTGACCGATCTGGCGATGACGGCGGGGGTCGATGGTATCGTCTGTTCTGGGGCTGAAGTCGCAGCCGCCCATAAATTATGGCCCAAGGGGTTTCTGGTCGTGCCGGGCCTGCGCCCTGCGGACGGGGCCGCGGGCGATCAGAAGCGCGTCGTCACGCCGCGTGCGGCGCTTGATTCAGGCGCATCGGTGCTGGTCATTGGTCGCCCCATCACCCAGGCCGCCGATCCCGATCTCGCCGCCCGCGCGATTGAGGCGACGCTGTAATCGCAGAATCGCGTACTGATGCCGAGCAAAGAAATCAGCGGCAGTTAAACTAAATTCAACCCTCGGTAACGTAAGGACGAAATCCATGTTTCGTCCGCTCACCCTGGGTTTTTCATGACCATACAACCATCAGCCTCATCATTCGGCCTGTCCCGCGTCAAACGGGGAGTGGTGGGCCGCTCGCCCACCCAATTGGCAAACGCGGCCATCAAGACGGTGATCGCGCTGCTTCGCCAGGCGACGCCGTCGGCGCGGGAGGCCGCACGACGGGACCAGGCATTTGATCGCCGCTGGGGCACCGACACCAGCCGCCAGATCGGCATGAACGCGCTCGATTTCCCAACCGCGCTGAAAAAAGGCAGCTTTCATTATCAGGCGAGCGGCGCGCATATCCTGGATGAGACGATCATGGTTGCCGGGATCGATCCCGCCGACTTTACCTTCATTGATTATGGCTGTGGCAAGGGCCGAATCGTGTTGCTGGCGGCAGCCAAGCCCTTTGCCCGAGCAATTGGCGTCGAATATTCCGCGCTGCTGACGGAAATCGCGCAGGCGAATAGTGTCGCCTTTGCAATCCGGGGCGGCGCGACACTGGTGCCCGAATTCTGGCAGGGAAATGCCGCCGATTATGTGCCGCCCGAGGGGCCGCTATTCTGCTATCTCTATAATTCTTTCGGCGCGGAAATTCTCGCCGGCTGCCTTGATCGCCTTGAAGCCGCAAAGGCCAGTGATCCAGCGCGGCGTATCCTGCTCGCTTACATCAATCCGCAGTTCGGAGATTTCGTCGCTGCTCGCTCTTGCTGGCACGAAAGCGCCCCCGGCTATGACATTCGCGTCTTCGAATGTGTCGCCGACCAGCCTTAGACGGGCCGCAGCATTGACCAAAAGCGTGGGCCACCGCGCGGCACCGTCCATTCATCGGTCACCGCATAGCCCATGCGCTGGTAAAAGCTGATGTTCTTTTCCAGCGGCGTTTCCAGATAGGCAGGAAAGCGCCCGTCAACGGATCGCTGAAGCCCATCACGCACGATTGCCCCGCCGATGCCCTTGCCCTGGTGGAGCGGATCGCAACCGGCGATATGCAGATACCAATAATCGCCATTGGGCAGATGCGCATCAATCGCCTGGCTAACCGCAATGGCGCGCCCGATTGCGCTGCCAAAACAGCCGATCATCGGCAAAAAGCTGCTGATCATTTCGCCCATGCTGGTATGCGCTTGGCCCGGCGCGCGCCACAACGTCGCGGCCTCGCCGCGTTCCGTCACCAGCCGCATGCCCTTGTCAGCATCGGTATCGAACAGCAGCATGAACAGCCGCGGCAGGCGTTTCGATCGCACGACAGGATCCGGAAAAATCCAGCCGATCGACGGATCGTTGAAAAATGCGCGCGACAGCATCGCGGCAATAACCCGGCGTTGATCGTGCCGGGCAAGCTGGACCGCCGACATCATCCGTTGGGATGGCGGCGGCCCTTCACTCACGCCGCGTCGCCGGCCTTTTCTTTCTTGGTATAGACGCGGATCGGTTCCTTGCGGCCCTCGATCACGTCCTTGTCGATCATCACTTCATCGACGCCGTCCATCCCAGGCAGGTCGAACATCGTGTCGAGCAAGATGCCCTCCAGGATAGACCGGAGCCCGCGCGCGCCGGTCTTGCGATCAATCGCCTTGCGCGCGACCGTCACCAGCGCATCGTCGGTGAAGTCGAGCTGGACATTCTCCATGTCGAAGAGCTTTTGGTACTGCTTCACCAGCGCGTTTTTCGGCTCAGTCAGGATCGTGACGAGTGCAGGAACATCAAGATCCTCCAGCGTCGCGATGACGGGCAGACGACCGACGAATTCGGGGATCAGCCCGAATTTCAGCAGATCCTCAGGCTCGACCGATTTCAGCACTTCACCGGTACGGCGTTCCTCAGAGGCGGCGACATAAGCGCCAAAGCCAATCGACTTGCCCTGCAAACGATCGCCAATGATCTTCTCAAGACCCGAGAACGCGCCGCCGCAGATGAACAGGATGTTGGTGGTGTCCACCTGCAGGAATTCCTGCTGGGGATGTTTGCGACCACCCTGCGGGGGCACGCTGGCCGTGGTGCCTTCCATCAGCTTGAGCAGCGCCTGCTGCACGCCCTCGCCACTCACGTCGCGCGTGATAGAGGGGTTTTCGGCCTTGCGGCTGATCTTGTCGATTTCGTCGATATAGACGATGCCGCGCTGCGCCCTTTCGACATTGTAATCGGATGCCTGGAGCAGCTTCAGGATGATGTTTTCGACATCTTCACCGACATAACCAGCTTCGGTCAGCGTGGTGGCATCAGCCATCGTGAACGGCACGTCGAGAATGCGCGCCAGCGTCTGCGCGAGCAGCGTCTTGCCGCAGCCAGTTGGCCCAACCAGCAGGATGTTCGACTTGGCGAGCTCGACATCGGCGCCCTTCTGGCCGTGGTTCAGGCGCTTATAGTGATTATGGACCGCCACCGACAGCACGCGCTTGGCGCGCTTCTGGCCAATGACATAATCATCGAGCACATCGCAGATTTCCTGCGGCGTCGGCACGCCCCCGTCCTTCTTGCTGACAAGCGCGGACTTGGTTTCTTCCCGGATGATGTCGTTGCACAGTTCCACGCATTCATCGCAGATGAACACCGTTGGGCCGGCGATCAGCTTGCGCACTTCGTGCTGCGACTTGCCGCAGAACGAGCAATAAAGCGTACTCTTCGAGTCGCTGCCGCTCAGCTTCGTCATTCAATCCATCCTTCGCACGATACGCGCGCATTCTTGGGGCGATCATAGTAGACCGCCCCGCTTCAATCGTACAATCACCAAAATCGCGTTACGATCTTGATCGGTTATGCCGCAACCGTTGAGGCATCCTCGGTCGGCATGGGCCGCTTTTCAATCACTTCGTCGATCAAGCCAAATGCCTTGGCTTCTTCGGCGCTCAGGAACTTGTCACGGTCCATTGCATGCTCGATCGCATCAAGCGGTTGGCCGGTATATTTTGCGTAAAGCTGGTTCAGATTATGGCGGATTCGCAGGATTTCCTTGGCCTGGATCTCGATATCGGTCGCCATGCCCTGCGCGCCGCCCGATGGCTGGTGGATCATGATCCGCGCGTTGGTGAGCGCAACGCGCATGCCTGGCTCGCCCGCAGAGAGCAGGAAACTACCCATCGATGCGGCCTGACCGATGCAGAAAGTGCCGACGCGTGGTCGGATATATTGCATCGTGTCATGGATCGCCATGCCCGCCGTGACGACACCGCCCGGCGAGTTGATGTACATGTAAATGTCCTTTTTCGGGTTTTCCGATTCGAGGAACAGCAGCTGGGCGGTGATTACCGACGCCATATGATCTTCGACCTGACCGGTCACGAAGATGATGCGTTCGCGCAGCAGCCGCGAATAAATGTCAAAGCTGCGCTCGCCGCGGTTGGACTGCTCAATGACGATGGGGACCAGGCCGCCCGTCTCTGGATTGGTGAAGTTGCCGGTTTCAAATGGATTTTGCATGGGGGTCTCGCTGGTCCTTATTCCCTTAGAGTGCCTACATCGGCCTTGGCGAAAGCGAGTTCAAGCCCTCTTGCCCCACGGAAGGCCCGGCGCGGCAAAGGAGAGATAGGCCAACCGCCTGACCTCGCGTCGGCCGCGCACCACCGTATCGAGAATAAGGCCCGTAAAGCCGCACAATGCCGCCAGAATCATCAATCCCGTTACCAGCACCGCCGTGGGCAGGCGCGGCACCAGCCCCGTTTGCGCATAGGTAATCACCAGCGGCACGCTCAGTGCTATGCCAATCAGCGCCAGCACCGCGCCAATCGCCCCGAAAAACAACATCGGCCGCTCGATTCGATAGAGCGTGGCAATCGTGCGCAAGATCCGCCAGCCGTCGCGATAGGTGCTGAGTTTTGAGACCGAACCTTCTGGCCGCGCAAAATAAGGCGTGGCAACCTCACCGACCGGCATTTTCAGCTCAAGCGCATGGACGCTGATCTCGGTCTCGATCTCGAACCCGCTCGACAGCACCGGGAAACTCTTCACAAATCGTCTTGAGAACACCCGGTATCCCGATAGGATATCAGTAAAACTCCGCCCAAATAATTGCGCCAACATGCCGGTGAGCACGGCATTGCCGAACTGATGCCCGGCGCGATAGGCCGCCTGTGCCTGGGTAACGCGCGACCCCACTACCATATCGAGCTGCTCGTCGATCATCCGCTGGATCAATGCAGGTGCTGACGCGGCATCATAGGTCGCGTCGCCGTCGGCCATCACATAGATATCGGCATCAATGTCGGCGAACATCCGCCGCACGACATTGCCCTTACCCTGCATGCGCTCGGTGCGAACGACAGCCCCAGCCGCCGACGCAACCGCCACCGTGCGATCGGCGCTGTTATTGTCATACACATAGATGGTTGCGCCAGGGATCGCCTTACGAAAGCCGTCGATCGTCTGCGCGATCGCCACTTCCTCATTATAGCAAGGCAGCAGCACCGCGATGACAGGCGTATCGCTCATCGCCACTTCAATCGCCCTGATGGCGTCCAGGCCAGCTTCACGGCCCGCATTACGCAGCATGGTCCCTGACACGCGCTCGTTCATTCCCGCCATCTCCAATCAACATGATCGGTAGATAGGCGGGAAAGACAAACAAGTGGTGATCAGGCTTCAGTCTTCTTGGCCGGTGCCTTTTTGGCGGCCGGCTTTTTTGCAGGCTTGGCCTCGGCAGCGGGCGCTTCATCGGCAGGGGCGTCGGCCGCTGGCGCAGACTCCTCCGCCTTTTTGGCCTTTTTTGCAGCAGGCTTTTTGGCCTTGGCCGGCGCGTGATCATGATCATGATCATGGCCACAACCGGGGCCATGAACATGGCTGTCTTCGCTCTCGATCGCTGCCTCAATCTCCTCACGCGTCACGTCGCGGTCAGTGATCTTGGCCTGCTCGAACAGCCAGTCGACAACTTTATCCTCATAAAGCGGCGCCCGCAGCTGCGCTGCTGCCATTGGCTCCTGGCGGATATATTCGATGAAGCGTGTGCGCTCTTCGGGGCTATATTGCTGCGCGGCCTGGGCGATCAGCCGGTTCATTTCCTGCTGGGTGACTTCGACGCCATTCTTCTGGCCGATCTCAGACAGCAACAGCCCAAGCCGAACGCGACGTTCGGCAATGGCAAGGTAATCGGCGCGCTCGGCCTCCATCTCGGCTAGCGCTGCAGCCGGATCGGCCTCATGGCTCGCCTCGTGCTGCAACTGCGCCCAGATCTGCTGGAATTCGGCTTCAACCATTGATGGCGGCACTTCAAAATCATGCCCGACGGCAAGCTGGTCAAGCAGCTTGCGCTTCATATGGGTGCGGGTCAGGCCGTTATGCTCCTGCTCAATCTGCCCTTTCAGCAGACCGCGCAGCTGCTCCAGGCTTTCCAGCCCAAGCGAGGTGGCGAGCTCTTCGTCGATCACTGCTTCCTTGGCGACGCGGACGTCCTTGATCACCAGATCAAAGGTCGCTGCCGCGCCCTTCAGGTTTTCAGCAGCATAATCGTCAGGAAAAGTGACGTTGATGGTCAGCTCGGCGCCCTTTTTGACACCGATGATCTGGTCTTCGAAACCGGGAATCAAGCGACCCGAACCGATTTCAACCGACATGTCCTCACCCGTGCCGCCTTCGAACGCGACGCCGTCGACCTTGCCGACAAAGTCCATCACGACCAGGTCGCCGGTCTTCGCCTTATGCGTCTTGGGCGCATCGTCGAAGCGCTTTTGCTGATCGGCAAAGCGCTGCAATTGCGCTTCCACGGCGGCCTCATCAACGGGTACAACCAGACGTTCAAGCACCAGCGCGTCAATGGCCGGGGTCGGCACATCGGGCAGCACTTCCAGCGTGACGGTGATCTCGGCATCCTTGCCGATCTCATAGCCATCCTCGAGCGCAACCGACGGCTGCATCGCCGGGCGTAGCTGCTTTTCGCTGATCAGCTGCTGGATACCGTCCTGAATCGACGTGTTGAGCGCGTCCTGGGTGATAGCCGGGCCGTGCATCTTGCGGACCAGATTCGCGGGCACCTTGCCGGGGCGGAAGCCGGGCATACGGATTTGCGGGGCGACCTTCTTGATCTCCGCATCGACACGGGCTTCGATATCCTTGGCGGTGATCTTGAGCGAGTAGGCGCGCTTGAGGCCTTCGTTCAACGTCTCAACAGTCTGCATTTTGGCTCTTTTCGTCAGCTAATTCTTTGAAACGGCACCACCGCACGAAGCGATGGCGTTGGTGCGGGCGAAGGGACTCGAACCCCCACATCTTGCGATGGCAGGACCTAAACCTGCTGCGTCTACCAGTTCCGCCACGCCCGCCAGCACGCCGCCGGTCGGCGAGCGTCTATAGCAGTGATGGCCGCCGGGGCAAGCCGCGTGGTCATAACGCACCGTGGCATTGTTTGTATTTCTTGCCAGAGCCGCAGGGGCAAGGTGCATTTCGGCTCACCCTGCCCTCCCAAAGCGCCGGATCGTTGCCGAATTCACCACCGTCGATGCTCGGCTGTACCAGCGGCGCAATCCGGGTCGTCACCAAACCAAGTGGATTCCCCGCGCCCACACCCTGGCCATCATCGTCACCGGCAAAGGGATCAAAATGTGATGTAATGAAATCGGGCAGATCGGGCAGCGCTGCTGGTTGCTGGAGCTGGAATTGCGCATGCGCGATCGTCTTGGTCACATCTTCGCGAATCGTGCCGAGCATCCGTTCGAACAGCGCAAACGCTTCCTGCTTATATTCGTTGATCGGCGTTTTCTGGGCATAGGCGCGCAGATGGACCACCTGACGGAGCGCATCGAGCGTCGACAAATGCTCTTTCCAGTGATGATCGAGATTCTGAAGGAGAATCGATTTTTCCACCTGGGTCCAGGTTTCCGGATCAAGCGATGCTGCCTTCGCCTCGACATGCTGGTCGGCCGCTTCACGCACCCGCTCTTCCACCAGTTCGGGATCAATCGCTTCCTCAGCCAACCAGTCATCGAAGGGCGGATCAATGCCCAGCATTTCCTGCACATTGTCGCGCAAGCCCTGCATATCCCATTGCTCAGGATAGCTATTGGGCGGGCAGGCAGTGCCGACCAGCGTATTGACGGTCTCGGTCCGCATATCGGTCACGACATCGCCAACCGTGTCGGCATCCATGATGTCGCTGCGCTGTTCGTAGATCACCTTGCGCTGATCATTCATCACATCATCATATTCGACGACCTGTTTGCGCTGATCATAATTCCGCGCCTCAACCTTGCGCTGCGCCGTTTCAATCGCCTTGGACAGCCATTTCGAACCGATCGCCTCACCATCGGCGATGTTGGACCGCATCATCTTGGCAAACATCGTGTCTGGCCCAAAAATGCGCAGCAGATCGTCGTCGAGGCTCAGATAAAAACGGCTGAGGCCCGGATCGCCCTGCCGGCCCGAACGACCGCGCAACTGATTATCGATGCGGCGGCTCTCATGCCGCTCGGTGCCCAGCACGAACAGCCCGCCGGCGGCGAGCACTTCGGCCTTTTCGGCGGCGACTTCGGCCTTGATCCGCTCGATCGCTGCCTCGCGCTCAGGGCCATCAGCCAAACCGACCAGTTCGTCATTCACGCGGAATTCGATATTGCCGCCAAGCTGAATATCCGTGCCGCGACCGGCCATGTTGGTGGCGATCGTCACCACGCTCTTGCGACCGGCCTGGGCGACGATATGCGCCTCACGCTCGTGCTGGCGTGCATTGAGCACTTCATGCACCACGCCTTCCTTGATCAGGAATTCGCTCAGCAGTTCGGATTTTTCAATCGACACGGTGCCGACCAGCACCGGCTGGCCGCGCTCGGCGTGAATCTTGATCTTCTTGGCGATCGCCTGGAACTTGTCCTGGGTGTTTTTGTAGAATTCGTCTTCTTCATCAACGCGCTTGACTGGCACGTTGGTTGGAATCGTCACCACGTTCATCTTGTAAATGTCGAAGAATTCCGCCGCTTCGGTCGCGGCCGTGCCGGTCATGCCCGAAAGCTTGGGGTACATGCGGAAATAATTCTGGAAAGTGATCGATGCCATGGTTTGGTTTTCGGGCTCGATCGCCACGCCTTCCTTGGCCTCTACCGCCTGGTGAAGCCCATCGGACCAGCGCCGTCCATCCATCATGCGGCCGGTAAACTCATCGATGATGATGACCTTGCCGTCCTTGACGATGTAATCGGTGTCGCGCTTGAACATCTTGTTCGCGCGCAGCGCCTGGTTCAGGTGGTGGACGACCTGGGTGTTTTCGAAGTCGTAAAGGTTGGTGCCCTCCAGCAGCTCGGCACTTTCCAGCATCCGCTCCGCCGTTTCGGTGCCTGCTTCGGTCAGGATGATCGAACGCTGCTTTTCATCAAGCTCATAGGTATCACTGCCCAGCTGCTTCACGATCGCGTCGACGCGCAGATAAAGATCCGTTTTGTCGTCCGTCGGCCCGGAGATGATCAGCGGGGTACGCGCTTCGTCGATCAGGATCGAATCGACTTCGTCGACGATCGCGAAGTTGAACTTGCGCTGCACCATCGATTCGCGATCATATTTCATATTGTCGCGCAGATAATCGAAGCCGAGCTCGTTATTGGTCGCATAGGTGATGTCGGCGGCATAGGCGTCGCGGCGCTGCTGATCGGTCAGGTTCGGCACGATCACGCCCGTCGTCATCCCCAAAAAGCGATAGACGTTGCTCATCCACTCGGCATCGCGGGCGGCCAGGTAATCATTGACCGTGACGACATGGACGCCCGTGCCCGGCAAGGCGTTCAGATAGGTGGCCAGCGTCGCAACCAGCGTCTTGCCCTCGCCGGTGCGCATCTCGGCAATCTCGCCCCGATGCAGGACAATGCCACCCACCATCTGCACATCATAATGGCGCTGGCCTAGGGTGCGCTTGGCCGCCTCGCGGACCGTTGCGAACGCCTCTGGCAGCAAGTCGTCGAGCTTTTCGCCACTCGCAAGCCGCTCGCGAAAGCGCGCGGTCTGGGCACTCAGCGCTGCATCATCGAGCGCGGATATCTGGGGTTCGAACGCATTGATCTTGGCCACGATCGACCCGAGCGATTTGACATAGCGATCGTTCGACGATCCGAAAATGGACTTGGCAAGGCCACCGAGCATGGAGAATTCCTGTATCTAAGGGCAGTGCGCTCGCCGGGCATCGCCGGGGCGCAACAAAATTGGCAATTTGAACCCGGCAAGGCCGGATTTGGCCCGGGCGCTATTCGCGACGGCGGGCGAGATAGAGCGGCGTGGCCGGGCGGAGCGCATAGCCCTTGCCAGGTGAGACCGATGCCGAAATGCTGAGCGTCGGCAGATCCTGGGCAATCTGCCGCGCAATATGCTGGCCTGCCGACTGCGCCGCAGCGGCCGCAATCGCCGCGGGTGCAACGGATTGGTGCAGCCGAACCTCAGGCGTGCTCATCCCGGCGGTAACGCCGGTCAGTGCGCTCAGCAGCGCAGAAAGGATGAGCAGCAGTTCCAATCAAATCGTCCAGTCAATCCGCCAAAAACGACGCGAGCGACGCACATAGGCATTCACAGGCGCAACGTCCATCATTCAAAACAACTGCACCTCCAGCAGGATCAGTCGATCGGCGGGGGTCATTATTCCTGCGTTTTCGCTTCAGCCAATTCCCACCGCATCGCCGATGTCCAGCTGCCCGGCATCGGCTTGCCATTGCGGTCCAGCGCCGGTTTGAACCGGCCATTGCCGATCAGCTGGCTGCATGTCGTCGAATCCAGCAGGTCGGATCCGCTCGACTGCACGATGTTGCAACCGGTGATCCGGCCCGCCGCGTCAATATCGAGCGAAAATTCGGTCCGCCCCTCTTCCGACGCGGCTTTTGCTTCAGCCGGGTAGGATTCGGGCGGGAACCAGTCGCCTGGATTGCCGATCGGCTTCACGCCAACCGCCAGGCCAGTGTCGGCGGGTGCCGCGAGTGCCGCTGGCGCGACTGCCTTTCGGCTTTGCCCCAATGCTGGCCCAGTGATCGCGATCAGCATTGTCAGCGCGATGCCAGCCCCCCGGCCAGGCGCTTGAATTGTCGTCTTGCCTTCAACCCTACGCACTTTAACACCCCCTGCACCTACAAGTTCACCTTAGGCTGAGAGTCGCCCCATGTCATCCCGCTCACCGCTCGCCCCCGATTGCTTCCCGGATTTGCCCGCAATTGCCGGTGCATCGCTGCGCGTGGCGCGGGCGGGATATAAGGATTGGGGGCGCTGCGATCTCACCTTTGCGACGCTCGATGCCGGCACCAGCGTTGCTGGCGTAACCACCACCAGCAAATGCCCGTCGCCCGAAGTCGAATGGTGCCGGGCGGCCTTGGCGCTTGGTCAGGCGCGCGCACTGGTCGTCAACGCAGGCAATGCCAACGCCTTTACCGGCCATCGCGGTCGTGTGGCGGTGGAGGCAATTGCAGCGCGCGTGTCTGCCCATCTGGGGTGCCAGCCCTCCGATGTTCTTGTTGCCTCAACGGGTGTTATCGGCACGGCCCTGCCCATCCCCAAGGCCGAAGCCGGGCTTGATGCGGCCTTTATCGCGTTGCCCTGCAGCTGGGAGGAAGCCGCCGCCACGATCGGCACGACCGACACCTTTCCCAAAGGCGCAATGACGACCGCGATCGTCGATGGCCGCACCGTCACCCTGGTCGGGATCATCAAGGGATCCGGCATGATCGCGCCCGATATGGCGACGATGCTCGGCTTTATCTTCACCGATGCGGCCGCTTCCCCGGCCTTTCTTCAAGGAGCATTGGCCGATGCCAATCGCCGCAGCTTTTCCTGCATCACCGTCGATAGCGATACATCGACGAGCGACACCGTGCTGGCCTTCGCGACGGGCAAGGCCGGTAATGCCCCGCTTGTATCGATCGAGTCACCGGGGGCTGATGCATTCCGGGCGGCGATGGACGATCTCTGTCGGAAGCTCGCGCACCTTGTCGTCCGCGATGGTGAGGGGGCGAGCAAGTTCATCACGATCGACGTAGCGGGCGCGGAATCAGACGCGAGCGCGCACCGGATTGCGCTGTCGATTGCCAATTCCCCGCTCGTGAAGACGGCAATCGCAGGCGAAGACGCCAATTGGGGACGGGTTGTTATGGCCGTAGGTAAAGCCGGCGAACCCGCTGATCGCGATCTGCTCGCAATTCGCTTTGGCACGACGCAGGTTGCGGCCAACGGGCTCGCGGTTGAGGGGTATGATGAGGCCCCGGTTGCCGCGCATCTGAAAGGGCAGGAAATCGATATCGGCGTGGACCTGGGCCTTGGCGATGGCCGCGCAACCGTGTGGACCTGCGATCTGACGCATGGCTATATCAGCATCAACGCCGATTACCGGAGCTGAATGAGTGCTGACGATTTGGGGACGGCTCAATTCGCACAACGTCAAAAAAGTCGCCTGGCTCGCCGATGAAATCGGGCTGGACTATGTCCGTCATGATGTTGGGGGCCAATTCGGCATGGACGCCGCCTATCGCGCGCTCAATCCCAACGCCCTGATCCCGACAATTGAGGATGATGGCTTTGTGCTGTGGGAATCGAATGCGATTCTGCGCTATCTCGCGGCGCGCTACGCGCCAGCGCTCTGGCCAGCTGATCCGGCGGCCCGCGCGATGGCCGATCGGTGGATGGATTGGCAGTTTGGCTATGCCGACGCCCAGCGTGGCGCCTTCATCAATCTGGTCCGCAAACCGCCGGAAATGCGCGATGCCGACGCTATAGCGCGCTCGGCTGCCGCTTGCGCGCAGCAAATGGCGATCCTCAACGATGCACTGTCAATTTCTCCCTGGCTTTCCGGCGCGGCATTTGGACTGGGAGACATACCGATGGGCGTTTATGCGCACACCTGGTTCACCCTGGCGATTGATCGCCCGCCCTTCAGCGCGCTCGCCAATTGGTATGCCCGATTGATCACGCGGCCGGCCTATGCCCAACAGGTCATGATTCCACTGACCTGATAAACACTCACATCAATGATGAAGGACCGTCATGACTGATCTGATTTTGCACCATTATTCTCGCTCGCCTTACGCTGAACTGGTGCGCCGCGCGCTCGGGATCAAAGGGGCGGCTTGGTGCTCGGTCATCATTCCGAATATGGCCCCCAAACCTGAACTCACGCCGCTTACCGGCGGCTATCGGAAGACACCGGTGCTGCAGATTGGCGCTGACATTTATTGCGACACCGCCATCGCGATCGACGCGATCGAGGCATTTCAGCCGCAGCCGACGCTGTTCCCAGCCCCGCTGGGTCGGTTGGGTGCGCTGGTGGCGATGCAGGCGGGCGGCGCAACCTTCAGCCAGGCCGTCGGCTCTGCCATGGCGGTAGTTGCCGATCAGATTGACGACGCGTTTTTCGAGGATCGCAAAGCGCTGTTCGGGATGGACCGGGAGCGCATGAAAAAGGCCGCCCCGCACCAGACCGCCCAATTCACGGGTTGGCTTGCCAAGCTTGAAGACGCGCTAGCCGATGGGCGCGCGTTTCTGGGCGGCGATGCGCCAGGCTATGCCGATTGCGCAGCCGGCATGAATGTGTGGTTTCAAGCTGGCATTGGGCTGAAGGAAGCGCGGCTGGCGCCCTTCCCGCATGTCGCCGCTTGGATTGCACGCTGCGACGCGATCGGACACGGGCAGCGGACTGACATGACCGCGCAGGCGGCATTGGACGTCGCGCTCGCTGCTTCGCCTACCGCGACCGCACAAATTGACGATGACTGTGGTTTTACCCAGGGTCAGCCTGTGGCCATCCGAACCGAGGATCCCGGTGCTGATACCGTCACCGGCACCCTGCTGCGCTGCACGGCGCGCGATATCGTCCTGCTGCGCGATGATCCGCGGGTTGGGACAGTCGCCGTCCATTTCCCGCGCATTGGGCAGATATTGCGGCCGGCATAATCAGCCAGTGCCGCCTAGCCGCGCATCGGCGCGGCTAGGCGGTTAGCCAATCACCCGGAATTAGCCCAATGCGCCCTCAAGCCAGGCTTTGAGCTGGCTCTTCGGTGCAGCGCGGCTAAAGCGCGCGACCTCTTCGCCGCCCTTGAACAGGACGAGATTGGGGATGGTGCGAATGCCAAAGCGGGTTGCCGCTTCGGGGGCGTCGTCCAGATTGGCCTTGGTGATCGTTACCTGATCGGCCAGCTCATCGGAGATTTCCTCCAGGCTCGGCCCGATCACCTTGCAGGGACCGCACCATTCTGCCCAGAAATCAACGAGCACGGGCTTGTCAGCCTTCAGCACGTCATTGTCGAAACTCGCGTCATCAATCTTCGTCGTTGCCATGATTACAATCTCCTGATGAACAATAGGTAGGCGCAGTCCGCCATCGCCTCAAGCGTCTGCGACCAAGCTTTGCTCGTCGCCCCCAAAGCGCTGCTTGTGCGCACCCAGCAAATCGGCGGGCAGGACGAACAGCGACGGGGCCGCTGTATACAGCAACGCCGCCTCGATAGTGCGACCGGGGAAGATCACTGCCAATGCGTCGACATAGGCGGCCATCTGCCGGAGGTGATAGGCTGGTATGCCGGTGATGTCGGCAGGCGCACGCCGACCGGTCTTGAAATCGATAACGCGCACCAACCGGTCACTAACAAGCAGCCGATCGACCGTGCCCGAGACAACAAATCCACCCTCAATCACGGCGGCGATCGGCGCTTCGGCTAGCGCCTCTGGTCCAAACAGATCGGCAAAGCGGGGATCTTCCAAGACACCACAGGACTGATCGACAATTTCGGCACGGACATTGGCTTCTTCGACCCCGCCCGCCTTCTGAAGCCAGCGATCGGCAGCAGCGCGGCGATGCTCGGGTGCGACAGCCGGGAGTCGTTCGAACAAGGCGTGGATCAACCGCCCCCGGTCAGCAGCTGCCCGTAAGGCTGCGCTCGGCGGCGGATCGGCGACTATGTCGGGCCCGAGTGATGACGGGGCCAGCGGACGCGGCGGGCGTGCCTCGGTCGGGGCCGGCGCCCGCACCCAGGCCGGCAGGTTAGTGTCGCTGCTCCGAACCAGCGGGGCGCCTACTCGCAAATCCACTGGCTTTTGCGGGATCATGCCATGGAAATGCCGCTCGCCCTCACCCGCACCAACCCCCAATGTCGCCAACGCACGATCAGCAACCGCGTACCAGCTCGCCGCTGGCGGCACGCCCTGCGCACGCGGCCCCAATGCGCCCGCGATAACCAGCCGTTCCTCGGCACGAGTCGCCGCGACATAAAAAAGCCGCCAATGTTCCTGCAGTTCGCGCGCCTGCACGTCGTCGATGTAATCGCCCAGCCGCCCGCCACGCTCGCTGCTGCGCGGACGGAAGATCGGGAACGCCTCCTGGTCCTTATCCGGTTTCCAATGGAGAATCGATCGCGGCACCAGCCCCGGATCGACTGTTGCGTCCGCCAGAATGACCAAAGGCGCCTGCAGCCCCTTGGCCCCATGCACCGTCATCACCCGCACCGCGTCGAGCGGCGCAGACGGATCACGCACAATTTCGATATCACCGCGATCGAACCAATCGAGAAACCCCTGCAACGACGGCGTACCGAGCGTCTCGAAATCAAGCGCCGCGCTCAGCACTTCCTCGATGGGGTCGCGCGCTTCCTGGCCAAGACGGCGGATCAGCTTGCGCCGACCGTCCAGCGGGCCGGACAACAGCTCTTCGAGCAACTGGTAGGGCGTGGCAATGTCAGCGCGGGCCAGCAGATCGAAAAGCGGTTGTAACAGCGCATCCGAACAGGTCGCGCGTAGGTGCCGCCACAGGCTGCCGTCTGGCCGGGGCGCGGCGGCGGCAAGCAATTCTTCCTGACTCCACCCGATCAGCGGCGACACCAGCAGGTTGGCGAGCGACAAATCATCATCGGGCTGCAGCGCAAAACGGATCGCGGCAAGCATATCCTGCACCGCCAGCGGCGCATTCAGCCGCAAACGATCGACACCAGCGACCGGGACCCCCTCGGCATAAAGCCGCGCAACGATCAACGACGCGAGTTCCCCGCGTCGCTTCACCAGGATCATCACGTCTTCGGGCCTCAGCGCCCTGCCCTTGCTTTCCAGTATGAGCGGATTGGCGGGATCAAGCCAGGCCTTAAGCTGGCGCGCAATCTGCTTGGCGAGCGCGCGGGTGGCGTCGTCAATCCATTCTTCCTCGTCAGCCTCACTGCCCCCCGCGATCGTCGGCGGCCAGAGCGAGACTAGGCCGGGGCCCGCCACTTCACTAGCATGCGGTTCCAGCGTCCCGACCAGACCCAGACCGGGCGTATCGACAGCGCTGATCGCGGCATCGACGAATTCCAGGATCGGCTTGGTCGACCGAAAGCTGTGGGTCAGCGACAGCTGATTAAACGCGGTTGCCTCGGTCGATCGATCCTCAAACAGCGCCTCTGCCTTGCGAAGAAAAAGCTGCTCAGCGGCGGCGAAATACAGCGGATCGGTCCCCTGAAACCCAAAGATCGCTTGCTTGTAATCGCCCACCACGAACAGCGTTCGGGTGCGCTCGCCATGCGCGCCGATCCCGGTGAAAAACTCATCCGCCAGCGCCCTGATGATCTTCCACTGGCGCGGATTGGTGTCCTGCGCTTCATCGACCAGGATATGTTCGGTGGTCTGGTCGAGCTTGTAGCGCACCCATTCGCCCATCCCCGGCTGCTCCAGCAGCGCGACGACATGGTTGATCAGATCATCGAAATCGACCGCGCCAATGCGACTTTTGGCGCGCGCATAAGCATCGGCATAAGCGCGTCCGACACCCAGCCCTTTCGCCAACAGATCGCCATAAGCCGACCGCGTCGCCATACTGAGCAGCTCGGTACAGCGGCTGCCGATCGCCATGGCCAGTTCGGGATAATCGAAATCGGCATCGAGCAATTTCTTCTGGTATTTGCGCGGCTCGCCTTCTTTGGTGAAGACCACACCGCGCAGATCGTCGAGCATCGCCGCCCGCTCAGCGGGGTTCGCCTCCAGCCAGCATTCGGCGATGTCAGCCTGATTTCCACCCGTCTTGGTGTCCCACGCGCGATTGGCCGCAGCGATGCGTCGAACCGCATCGGTATCGAATTCGGCGTCATCACAGCTATCAGCGAGGATATCGGCAATATCGCCCGCCGGCAGGCCAAGCGCGCGGCGAATATAAGGGGCGATCCCGCTGGGCAGGGTCGCCATCGCCGTCGGCGCGCGGGCGCAAGCGTGAAGGAAATCGGTCGCGCCGCCTTCACCTAGCCGCAAACTAAGCGCGCCAATCGCCTCAACCAGCCCGTTCAGGCCATCGCGTTCGGCATCGACCAGCAACTCAGCGAGCGTTTCCCGCAGCAGCACGGCTTCCTCGCGCGCCTCAATCGGGCGGAAGCCCGGTGCCAGCCCGGCTTCGGCCGGAAAGCTCGCCAGCAACCCTTGCGAAAAACCGTGGATAGTCTGGATGCGGATGCCGCCGCCGGGCGAATCGAGCAATTTCGCAAACAGCGTCCGCGCCCGCGCCACCATGGCCGGATCAAGATGCGGCTCGCCCAGCGCGAACAAATCCTTGCGCAGCGCCGGTTCGGGCAACCGCACCCAGGCAGCGAGGCGGCTGCTGATCCGCCCGGCCATTTCAGCGGCACCGGCTTTGGTAAAGGTCAGGCATAATATCGCCGCCGGGTCAGTGCCGCGTAGCAACAATCGGAACACGCGCGCCGCCAGCACTTGCGTCTTGCCGGTGCCCGCCGACGCTGACAGCCAGACATGGGCATCGGGTGCGCTCGCGCGGGCCTGATTGCCGAGCAAGCGGGGGAGATTGGCGGGGGTGTTTGCGGTGTTAACGCTGGTCACGGCCATACCATTCGTCGCGCCGCATCAGCTGATCATAATCGGCATAGGGCGCATAATCGGGGGCAAGCTTGGCGGTAAAAGGCGCATCGCCAGTCAGCCAGTTTTCCGCTGCGGCAATGAAATTATGCGCCGCCAGCCGGGTGAAATCAGCCGTCGGGATCAAGTCGCGCTTGCCATCGGGATCGACGGGCGAGCTAACCTTGCCAAAGCTGTCGCCATATTTCGCAAGCGACCAATATTCGAAACCATCCGCATTCCCGGCAATATCGCCAAAGCCACCCCGTTCGGCGATCAGGCCAAGAAGACCGAGCTGCAAGCTGAACCCCGCGCGCACGGCGGCGGCGGACGGCGGCTTGCCGGCTTTGTAATCGACAATCGCCAGGCCGCCGCTCGCTGATCGATCAAGCCGATCGGCGGTGCCGCGCAGGGTTACCCCGGCGATGACGATTTCCCCAGTCCGTTCGGCAGCCAGTACCTGCCGACCCAAATCGATCTGTTCGTCCATCTTGGCGGCGATCCAGTCGATCGCCTCGATCAATCGGGGTTGCCACAGCGCGCGCATCATCGGGTGGGTGCGGGCGTCGTTGAGCATGGCATGCGCCCGGTCGCGCAGCTTGTCGGGCGCGCAACCGTCCTGCTTGGCCCAGACTTCAAGAATGGCATGAACTGCTGTGCCGCGCCACGCCGCGCTCGGATCGGCATCAACCGGATCGAGCGGGCCCAGCCCCAACACGCGCCGCGCGTAAAAGGCGAAGGGATCAGCCTTCAGGCGATCGACCTCGGTCACCGATATGCGTTTCGGGCGAAGCGCCGCCGGGACAACCGGCGCTGGTCGATCAGCGGGTTCATGCCGATCGGGCGTGTCGATGGCGCGTGCCCAGTTTTCCAAGGGCGTTGCGCGGGTCAACCCACCCGACATCGCCTCCAGCCGCAGCCAGAAGCGCGAGGCAATTGCCGGCGACCGCGCATCCCTGCGGGCGCGCGTCAGCAGCACTTCGGGTGCGCCAAGGGCCGATGCAAGATCATGCGCGGCGAGCCCAACGCGGCGATCAAGCGCCGGCAAGCCCAACTCGATGCGGATACGCGGCGCAAGCCAGGGATCTGGCGCTGGCTGGCCCGGCCAGACGCCTTCGTTCAGCCCCCCCAAAATCATCAGATCGGCGGTCTGCAGGCGCGCCTCAATCAAACCATAAATGGCGAGCCGCGGGTGCCCCCCCTGTGGCGGACGCACCGCGACATCCTCCATCAGCGTCCGCAACAACGGGGCAAGGCTGTGCGGCTCAATCAGCACGGGACCGGCGGCGGCCTCTGCCTCGATATCAGCGAGCAATTGGGCAGCAGCCCTACCCGCGACCCCGGCCCAAAGCGCATCGCCGCACAATGCCTGTGCCGTCTCCCGCAAACCGGCAATGAACTGACCCAATGGTTGCGGCCCGGCCGCGAAAAGGGTCGCGATCGGCTCCAACACCGCTTGCGCTGTCGGCCACCATGTCGCGGCCGGTCGGCGAATGATCTGCTCGCGACGATCGCCCTCCCCCAGATAGGCCGCAATGCCGTCCAGCCCCGCCGCCGGGCGCGGCCCACGCAGCGCAAGATCGAGCCGGCGCACGCCTTCCAGCCAGGCCAACCGTTGCTCCCCGGCCCGTACCAGCGGATGTTTGAGCAATGCCAATAGCGCAAGCGGCGCAAATTGCTGGGCTGCAGCCTCCGCCAACACGGTCAACAGCGTACCCGGTGGCAAAATCGCGAGCGACCGTCCGGCGCTGTCGTCGATCGCCACACCCCAGCGGGCGCAATGCGCCGCCACGCGCCGCGCCAGCGCACGATCCGGCGTCACCAACGCCGCCGTCTTGCCCGGGGTCTCCAGCGCCTCCCGCAGCGCAAGCGCGATTGCCTCTGCCTCCTCGGCGGGTGTGTTGACCAGGGCCGCACGCACATCGCTTAGTCGCCGTTCCTCGGCGGGCAACATCGTCCATTTGCCCGTGAATTCAGCGGGTGCCAGCGCATTGGCGATTGCTCGGCCACGCACCGCTGTCGAATCATGGCCACCACCGTCGCGCCAGGTGGCAACCTCGCTGCGATTGACGCCCATCCGTTCAAGCAGCAGCTTCAACTGAAATTGCGGATGCGTTTCGATCGATCGCCGCCGCACGCCCGTCACTGGATCAGGTGCATGCGGGCCAAGCGCCTGCCATTCGGCCTCATCCATCTCCGTGGCCAGGCCCGGAAACACGACCAGCCCCTGCGGTAAATCGCTGACCACGCGCAGCAACCGCGCAATGGCAGGGGCTGCCGTCGTCATCCCAGCCGCACAGACGAAGCCCGGCGGTGGTGCCTTCGCCCATCGCGCACCGAGCCGCTGCAACAAACGCGCGCGACGTTCGGCGAGATCGATCCGCCCCAATCCCGCCAGTTCCTGTGGCCAACGATCAAGCACCACGCCGAACATCGCCAGCGCGCGTTGCCAATGATTGGAGAGTTCTTGGGTGAGATCCAGGCTGCGCAGCCGCGCCGGCGGCACTTCCTCAACCAATAGTTGATCAAGCGTGCGGGCCAATTCCCCGGCAAGCCGCACCGCCTCTGCCGCGTCGATCGGGGCCCCGGCGCGGGCGCGTTCCTCGCTGACCAGCCGTGCCAGGATCATCCGCCGCGCCAACGGCGCGATGGCCGGCGGCACGGGATCGGCATCGTCGGCAGGATCAATCGCCACATCTGCTGCTTCACTGCCATCGGCATCGCCGATCGCCACCAGTCTGGGCAGCAACAGTCCACCACCGCTTGCCCGCACAAAGGCATCGGTAATCGTTCGCTTGGCGCGATTGTTCGGCAGCAAAACAATGCCCCGCGCGAGCGCCAGCTTGTCGCGCCCGAAGCGCCGGATCAGCCCTGCCGCCAGCGCATCGCCAAACGCCCGGTGGGCGGGAATGGTAAACAATTGGGGGCCGACCCGATCAACCATCGCGGTCAGCCACCCCGCTCAGCCATCGGCCAGGATCGCTTCGGTCTGGGCAATCGCACCCGGCGTACCGACATCAAACCACAGTCCCTGATAGCTCATGCCAAATGCGCGGCCAGCGGCAATCGCCCGATCCCAGAATAAGTTGGTCGAAAACGGCCCATCCGGCCAATCCGATATGATGCGCGGGGATAATATCTGCACCCCGGTCCAGACAAATGGCGCGAGCCGCCCGCGCCGCCGCCGTCCGGTAATCCGCCCATGCGGATCCAGATAGAAATCACCGGTGCCGCTGTGGCAATTGGCGCGGGCCAACGGGACCATCAACAACAACGCATCCATCCGCGCGTCATCCCATGCCGCCGCCAATGCGCGGATCGAATCAATCGGCCCATCTACCCACAGATTATCGCTGTTGACCGACACAAAGGGCTTGTCGCCGATCAGGTTGCGCGCCTGCACCAGCCCGCCCCCTGTTTCCATCAGCTGTGCGCGTTCGTCAGAGATCACAATGTCCAGACCGTGCCCGTTGCGCTGCACATGCGCCTCGATCGCGTCGGCCATATAATGGACATTGATGACGGCGCGCTTGACGCCCCCGGCGCGCAACCGATCTAGCGCATGATCAATCAGCGCCTTACCAGCCACTTCAACTAGCGGTTTGGGGCGTGTGGCCGTCAGCGGGCGCATCCGGGTGCCAAGGCCGGCTGCCATCACCATTGCCGTTTCGGGCACGATCCCGCCCGGATCGGGGCGGATCGCCAGCGTGCGCACCGCGCTCATCGGCCGGCGATGACCAACGGATCGCCGCGCAATTCGGCCGGGATATTGGCATCGAACCAGGCTTTGACAGGGGCGAGCGCTGGATGGGCTAGATCACGTTCAAGATAGCCCCAAACGCGCGGGCAGAGCGCAGCATAGCGCGGCTTGCCATCGCGCTGCCACAGGCGCGCAAAAACGCCGATGATCCGCGTGTTTCGTTGCGCGCCAAGCACATGATAGGCAATGTCGAAATCTTGCCCAGCGTTTGCTTCCCGCATGTAATGCGCGAGCATTTCAGCCTCTATGGTCGACTCAACGTCGCGCCGCGCGTCTTGCAGCAGAGAGACAAGATCATAGGCTGGGTGGCCACTGGTTGCGTCCTGAAAATCCAGCAATCCCATTCGCCCATCGGGCACAAGCATTAGGTTTTCGGCATGATAATCGCGCAGGACGATCACGGGTTGTTCGGGGACGGCCCGGTCCAGCACGTCACCCCAGGCCGCGCGATAGGCGGCCATATCGGGCGCCAGGCCCACTGCCGGACAATACCAGTCGATCAGCAACTGCGTCTTTTCATCCATCGCCGCGCGATCATAGGCGGCAAGTGGCGGCGGTGATTGGCGATGCAGCCCGACCAGCACGTCCACTGCCGCCCGGTACAGCGCGGGGGCACGCGCAGGGTCTGCATCCACCGCTTCGCGCATACGGTCGTCGCCGAAATCCTCGATCAGCACCAAGCCATGATCCAGGTCGACGGCGAGCACTTCTGGTGCCGCAAAGCCGCGCGCATACAGCCAGCGCGCAATATCAATAAAGGGTCGCGGATCTTCCACTGGCGGCGGCGCGTCCATCAGCACGGCGGTGCGGCTTGCATCATGGACACGGAAATATCGCCGGAACGACGCATCACCGGTAATCGGCGCAATCGATGCCGCGCCCCAGCCATGCATTGCCAGGAAATCGCGTGCAGCGGGCGGAAGGTTCATTTCAGCGGCCATCGCGCTCTCCATGGCGCGGGGACCAGCGCTGTCAAGGCACGCCCGCCATCGGGCGTGAACGACAATGTCAGCGCCAGCGCATCCGGCCAATATCCCGCCGGAGCCCGTTCCGGCCATTCGACGATCGTCAGCTGCTCGGCTGCGGCGTCGTCCAGCCCCAGTTCGGCAATTTCGTCCGGATCATCAATGCGATAGAGATCGACATGAAGCACCGGCAATAAGGTATCGGGCGGGGCGTAAGGCTGGACGATCGCAAAACTTGGCGATGGCGCTTCCCCCGCCAGCCCAAGTGCGGCAAGCAATCCGCGCGCGATGCTCGTCTTGCCGGCCCCCAGCGGCCCCGCCAGCGTGATGACATCGCCGGGAACAACCAGCTTTGCCAGCGCAGCACCGAATCGATCGCTCGCGTCGGGATCGGTCAGCACCACGGGGGCGTTGTGCCCGTTCATGCTTTGCCGGGCGATTGGCGGGGTAGGTCAACGGTAATCAACGTCCCCTGCCCGCGCTCCGAAATCAGGGCGATTGTGCCGCCATGCGCTTCAACAAATTGCTTGGCGAGCGGCAGGCCAAGCCCGAGCGCGCGCTCCCCATTGCGGGTGATGCCAGGCTCGGCGAAGCGATCAAACGCCCGCGCAATCGCCTTTTCGCTCATGCCCCGGCCATTGTCCGATACCACAATCCGCGCCGACGCCGCCGTGCCATCAGCGTGCAGCAATACCCGCCCCCCTTCCGGCATACCGGAAATGGCATGGCGCAACAGGTTGTCGATCACTTGAGCTAGTCGGCGCGGATCACCCATGACCTTGCCCGCCGACGGGGCAATTTCGATCGCAAAATCCAGTTTCCGCGCGCTGACCACCGTATCGAGCTTGGCGGCGACCTCACGTGCCAACACACCAAGGTCAACCTCCACCATCGCTGGCGGGCTGCCGCGATCGTCATTCTGGGTCAGATCGAGCACATCATCGACCAATCCGCCGAGCCGCTCGACTGATTCCATGATCGCGGTCACATAATCGACAGCGGCGGGGGGCAAGTTACCCGCATATCCGCCTTGCAACATCTCTGCAAAGCCGCTGATCGACGTAAGCGGTGTGCGCAATTCATAGCTCATATTGGCAACGAAATTGGTTTTGACTCGGTCGGCTGCTTCAAGCGCTTCATTGCGGTCGCGCAGCGCGATTTCGATCTTGTGGCTGTCGGTAATGTCCAGCATCGTGAAAAGCGCGTTGCCATCGGGCAGCGGCACAGCCGCAAATTCAAAATGACGCCCATCGGCAAAGGCCAGGTTGCCACCGCGTTGGAGCCGCTCGACCGTCGCCGATCGCACGAGATCGCTGATCAAAACGGCCTTGCCAGCACTGGCGAGCTTTGGAGCCGCAGCCTTGGCCAGCACGTCAACACGCGGATGCTGTGCGAGGAACTCCTCCTCAAAGCCCAGCGTCACGCGGAAGCGGTTGTTCCAAAGCTGTAACCGGCCATCGGCGGCAAATACGCCAAGCGCTTCAAACAGATTGTCAAACGTGGCAGTGCGGACGCGTAGCAGTGTATCGCGTGCGCTCGCCAACTGGATTTGCTCGGTCCGGTCCTCAAAAATCAGCAACAGTCCGCCATCGGGCAAGGGCTGGGCGACCACGCGAAGATGGACCCCGCCAGGGAGCAGCCAATTTTCCTCGATCTGGCTTTCGGCGGCGGCAAACCATTCGCGACGTTCAGCTTTCCAGCCTGGAAAATCGCGGACTTCGGGTAACCGACTGGCCTCTCGCATCCGTTCAAGCACGCGATCAAATTCTGGTCGGTCAACCAACCATTCGGGCCGCATCGCAAAAAGCCGTCGAAATGGCTGATTACAAAACGCCAGGGTCCGATCTGCGGCAAACTGGACCACGCCGGCTGAAAGTTGGTCGAGCATCGCCCGCTGCGCCTCAGCGAACCGCTTGATCACCGAATGCGCCTGTTCCAACTCTTCGATATCAATCGCAAAGCCAGCGATTCCGCCGGTCGGCAACGGTACATCGAACACACGCAACATCCGCCGAGCGCCCAGGATCGTCGCGGGAACTGCCTGGGATTTCGGGCGCTGGGTGTCGCGCGCGGCAATCGCGTTGGCGAGTGGCCCGCCACCGCCGGTTTCTTCAATCAGCTCGATACCGCGCGCAATCACGTCTTCAGCGTCTCGGCCTTCTACTGCCTGGACATAGGCCGAATTGGCCATCGCCAGCCGCAAATCGGGCCCACGATACCACATGGGCATCGGTGCCGCTTCAATCAGGCCGGTCAACGCCTGAAACGCTTCGGTGATCCGTGCTTCTGCAGAGGCAAGTCGCGCAATCTCCGCCTCACTATCGGTGGCATCGAACGCCCAAATCAGGACGCTGCCGCCCACATTCATGGCTTGTGGCGCGCGCTGCCCCTTCAGCAGCAGCACCTTTGCGCTCCCTTGTACCCGCACCGATCGGCTAAAAGGTCGGGCCGATTTCTGTGCAGCATCGACGTCTGCCGTCAGCCCCGCAAGATCGGATGCCGTCAGCCCTGAATCATCCCGGGCAAGGTCGGCCAGGTCGTGCGGCTGAGGAAAAAGTCCGAACCAATCCGACAACCGATCGGGCAAACTGAGGCGACCATCGGGGCGCACAATCATCGATAATGCCGGCGACGATGCCAACAAATTCGCCAGCTGGTTGTGATCTGCCTCAAGCGCCGCGCTTGCGGCGCGGGCGCGCAATCCGATGAATAGCGCCCAACCGGCGATCACCACCAACACCGCAAGCGCCACGCCCGCAATGATTGGCCCCAATGTCGGACCAAGCGCAGGTCCGAATGTCGGTCCGGTTGCCGACTGACTCATCATCGCGCCAATTCCGACGCCTGCAAACGCGCTTGCTTCATGGCCAACGCCTTAGTGCGCGTCATCGCCAAGGGGAAGCGGCCAGTCACGAAGCTAACCATAGGCCCCAGACCGAAAAGGGCCGCGCCCGTTGCCGGACGCGACCCTCTGCTGTCAACCCGGTTGGGCGTGACCTCTTAGTAGCGGTAATGGTCCGGCTTGAACGGCCCTTCGACCGGCACACCGATATAGTCAGCCTGCTTCTTGGTGAGCTGAGTCATCTTGACGCCCAGCTTTTCAAGGTGAAGCGCTGCGACCTTCTCGTCGAGGTGCTTCGGCAGGACATAAACGTCGTTGTTATACTGGCCCGGATTGGTGAACAGCTCGATCTGCGCCAGCGTCTGGTTGGTGAAGCTTGCCGACATCACGAACGAGGGGTGGCCCGTCGCGTTCCCAAGATTCACCAGGCGGCCCTTCGACAGGATGATGATCTGCTTGCCATCTGGGAATTCGACAAGATCGACCTGCGGCTTCACTTCGGTCCACTTGTAGTTGGACAGCGCCGCAATCTGGATTTCGCTGTCGAAATGGCCGATGTTGCAGACGATCGCCATGTTCTTCATCGCCGCCATATGATCGGCGGTGATGACATCGGCATTGCCCGTGGCGGTGACGAAAATGTCGGAACGCGTGACGGCTTCTTCCATCGTCACGACCTCAAAGCCCTCCATCGCCGCCTGCAGCGCGCAGATCGGATCGATTTCGGTGACGAGCACGCGCGCACCGCCATTGCGGAGCGACTGGGCCGAGCCCTTGCCGACATCGCCAAAGCCAGCGACGGTCGCGACCTTGCCAGCGAGCATCACGTCGGTGCCGCGGCGGATCGCGTCGACCAGCGATTCCTTGCAGCCGTAAAGATTGTCGAACTTCGACTTGGTGACGCTGTCGTTAACGTTGATCGCGGGGAACGGCAGCTCGCCCTTCTTGGCGATAGCATAGAGACGGTGAACGCCAGTCGTCGTTTCTTCCGACACGCCCTTGATCGTCTCGACGCTCTTGGTGAGATAGCCGGGACGGGCCGCAACGAACGCCTTCACGGCGCGCTGCATTTCGACTTCTTCCTCATTCTCGGGCTCAGGGAACGAGTGGCCAGCTTCAAGCTTGGCGCCCCAAAGCGCGAACATCGTGGCGTCGCCGCCATCGTCGAGGATCATGTTGGCGGTTTCATCACCCCAATCGAAGATCGAACCGACATAGTCCCAATAATCAGCCAGGCTTTCGCCCTTGATCGCGAACACTGGCACACCCGATGCGGCGATGGCGGCAGCAGCATGGTCCTGCGTCGAGAAGATGTTGCACGTCGCCCAGCGCACCTTCGCGCCGAGCGCGGTCAGCGTTTCGATGAGGACGGCGGTCTGGATCGTCATGTGCAGCGATCCGGTGATGCGCGCGCCCTTCAGCGGCTGAGATGCGCCGAATTCCTCGCGCAACGCCATCAGGCCGGGCATCTCGGTTTCGGCAATGTTGATTTCCTTGCGGCCGAAATCGGCAAGGGTGATGTCCGCGACGACATAATCAGGGCGCTCGATGACGGTGGCCACGTAGAAATCTCCTGGGGCTTAAACTTTGGCCGCCACTGCGGCTGCCTGCGAGCGGCCATAGCCAGTGATGGCGTCCAAATCAAATATAAAGATGTCTTTATATGTTTCCGCAGAATATCGTCGCGACGGGTCACTTAGGGCTAGGCGCGCCCCCCCTCGCTCGACAGGAAACGCGGATCAACCCCTGCCCCGGCCAGTGCGCGAGCCCAGCGATCACGGGCCGGTGTTTCAAAAATCAATGCGGGATCGCCTTCCAGCGACAGCCAGCCATGCTGGGTCATCTCGCGATCAAGCTGGCCTTCGCTCCAACCGGCATACCCAAGCGCAACCACCCATTGCGACGGTCCCCGGCCCTCTGCAATCGCACGCAGAATATCGATCGTGCCCGATAGCGACCAGCGACCCGCAACGTCGATGGTATCCTGCCCACCCCAATCATTGCTGTGGAGCACAAATCCCCTGCCCGGCTCAACCGGCCCGCCGAAGTTGACCGGCGCATCGGGGGCGTCGCCAACGTCAATTCCAAACTGTTCGAGGATCTCGTGTAGACCCAGATCAGCGATTTGGGCGCCGATGCCGATCCCCATCGCCCCTTGGGAATCATGGGCGCACATCGCGATAACCGCATGATCGAAGCGCGGATCCCCTATGCCGGGCAAGGCGAGCAAAAATTGCCCGGTGAGATAGAGCGGTCGGTTCATACACCCGGTCTATACGCTAGCCAGCGCGCGGTCCAAAGCGGCGTCTGTCCTACTTTCAAGATGTGCTGAGCGATCAGTATGTGCCTTGCCGGCTGAGTCGCATTCCCCTCGCGCGCGAAGAAATTACGCATTTTCCTGTTAGCCGCTTCAATCGCCGGGCGCGCGCGTCTAAAGCGGGCGCATAATTTCGGCGCGAAGGATAAAGCGGCATGACGATCCAGGTAGGTGACAAGCTCCCCCAGACAACCTTCATCAAGGCGACCGCAAACGGTCCCGAGGCCGTCGATTCCGCCAGTTTTTTTGCCGGGCGCAAGGTTGCGCTGTTTTCTGTCCCCGGCGCTTTCACGCCAACTTGTTCCGCCAAGCATCTCCCAAGCTTTATCGACAAGGCTGATGCCTTTAAGGCTAAGGGTGTCGATGAAATAGCCTGCACGGCCGTCAACGATGCCTTTGTGCTTGGGGCCTGGAGCAAATCCAACGCCGCTGATGAGAAAATCACCATGCTTGCCGATGGCAATGCCGCCTTTGTTGAAGCGATCGGCCTGGCCTCCGATAGTTCACGCTTCGGCATGGGGAAGCGCGGCCAGCGCTTTTCGATGCTGGTCGATGACGGCGTGGTCACCCAGCTGAACGTCGAAGGCCCGGGCGAGTTCAAGGTCAGCTCAGCGGAGCATATGCTCGACACGATGTAACATGCCCGGAACTTTGGCGTCATATCCATGATTCCGACCAATAGCGCCGCAGGCTGGAACCCGCATGGCCCGGCGACGTTGATCATCGACACTTCCATTTCTGTCCCTGAAGGATCCAGGCAATGAGCGATGATACCATTCAGAACGCCATAAAGACCGCCACCGATGAGCTTGCTGCCGTCCTGCCATCAGTCACGACCATCGAGACCGAAGCCAAATCGCTGCTGGCACGCGCGCAAGAAGCGATTGAGGATGTCGTCGAATCGACGGTTGAGGCAGTGAAGGAAAATCCACTCACCGCTGCAGCCATCGCTGGCGGCGTGGTGGTGGCGGCCGCCGGCGCGGCTTATGGCGTCAGCAAGCTGCTTGAGGACGATGACAAGCCCGGAACGGTGAGCAAATAGCCAATCGGCGGGGGGCATCGATCGTGATGCCCCCGCTGATCGTCGTTCGATCTTAATGACTGGCACGGAAAGCAAGGCTGGGCTGTCTTGCCAGTGTCGCATCGCTCGATTAGCGCCGGTGCATGAACCGTGCTGCTGAAATCATCGCCGAACTCGATCGGCTCTATACAAAATCAGTCGAGCGGTTGCGCGCGGCCCTGACGGCTTATCTGCGGGATGGGACGATCCCGCCCGCCTCGATGCGCACCGACGGGTCCTTCGCCTATCCGGAAATCCGGCTGATTTATCGTGGCGCTGATGATCGGCCGACGCCGATGCGTTCATTCGGTCGCTTGGTCACACCAGGCGAATACCGCATCAGTGTCACCAAGCCCGCGCAATTCGCCGATTATCTCATCGAACAACTCGGGTTGTTGATCGAAGATTATGACGTGTCGGTTGAAGCCGGCGCTGGTCGGCAGGAAATTCCCTTTCCTTATGTGCTGGATGCCGGCGCGGCGCTCAGCCTTGATGAAGTGTCGGCGACGGAGTTATCGCGCCATTTCCCGGCGACCGAACTGGCCTATATTGGCGACGAAACCGCCGATGGGCTGCTCGGAACCCAACAAGGGATTCGCCCCCTCGCGCTTTTTGACGCGTTGCGGACCGATTTCTCACTGGCGCGGCTGCGGCATTATACCGGCACGCCGCCCGAACATGTTCAGCGGTACGTGCTGTTCACCAATTATCACCGTTATGTCGATGAATTCGTGCGCTGGGCAGCCGGACAGCTTGGGCCAGATGCAGACGGCAATCCCAGTCGCTTCACCGCCTTGTCCGGTGCTGGCGGCGTCTTGTTCAAGGCGGGCGATGATATCGAAGCGGTGCTCGCCGATACCAGCGCCTGGCGTCGGCACCAGATGCCTGCCTATCACCTGATGGCGGATGATCGCACCGGGATTACCCTGGTCAATATTGGCGTTGGCCCCTCAAACGCCAAAACCATCTGCGATCATCTTGCCGTCGTACGACCAGAGGCCTGGTTGATGATCGGCCATTGCGGCGGGCTTCGCCCCAGCCAGCGGATCGGCGATTATGTCCTCGCCCATGCCTATCTGCGTGACGATCATGTTCTTGATGATGTGTTGCCGCCCGAAATCCCGATCCCGGCCATCGCCGAGGTCCAACTGGCGATGGCGCGCGCGGCAGAGATCGTGTCGGGTCAGTCGGGCGACGAGCTTAAGCGCCGGCTGCGGACCGGCACGATCGTCACCACCGACGACCGCAACTGGGAATTGCGGTATTCGAAATCCGCGCTGCGCTTCTCGCTTTCGCGGGCGGTGGGCATCGATATGGAATCTGCGACGATCGCCGCACAGGGCTATCGCTTCCGCGTTCCCTATGGGACGTTACTGTGCGTATCCGACAAGCCGCTGCACGGTGAGCTTAAGCTGCCCGGCCAGGCCAATCGTTTCTACGAACGGGCCATTGCCGAACATATGAAAATCGGCATCGAAGCGTGCGAACAACTCCGCCGCGAGGGGGCCAAACTGCACAGCCGCAAACTCCGGGCGTTCAACGAACCGCCGTTTCGCTAAGGTAATTGCCGCGCTGGGGCCCCGCTTCCCGCGCGATTTGGCGTCACCGAGGCGACACAACGGGATTGTGGTCGGGCACGGCGTGCTATAGTGATAAGACACTTATTAGGGAGCAAGACCTTGCCAAGATTCTCAACGCCCAACCTGTTTATCGCTGCTTTGATGATGACGGCAGCCCCCACCGCAGTGATGGCGCAACTGCCACCACCGCCTGCCGCCGCGGGCGACAGCGCAGAGGACGCCAAGCTCAAGAAGCTCTTTTATGACAGCGATGAAGCCCAGCTGAAACGCAACCCAATCTCAGGCATTTTCCGCGGCGACCTGCGCTATGCCGACCATCTTGGCGACTATCTGACCGAAGAATTTACGGCGGCCTCGATTAAAGCGAATGCGGCCGATCTCGCAGGGCTGGCAGCGATCGATCGATCGAAGCTAACCCTGGTCGATCAACTCGCCTATGACGTGTTCAAGAACCGCAGCGAGATCGAAAAGCGCGGCTACGCACCCGAACTGCGCAAAATTGATGAAGCGTTGCCGATTGACCATTTTTTCGGCTTCCAGACCTTCTATCCCGAATTTTCCTCGGGCACGGGCGCGGCGCCCTTCAAGACGCTGGTCGACTATGAAAACAACCTGAAGCGCAATGCCGAATATGCTGTGCTGATGGACCGGGCGATCGCCCATTTCCGCACCGGCATGAAGGACGGGATCGTCCATCCGACGCTGGTGGTGCGCAACATGATCGGCCAGTTTGACAATTTGCTGAAGGAAGCAGTCGAGGAATCAACCTTTTACGGCCCAGTAAAAAAGTTTCCCGAGGCGATCACGCCAGCGGACCAGGCCCGGCTGCGGGCGGCCTATGCCAAGCAGATTCGCGATGTGATCTATCCTGCCCATCAGCGGATGCGCGATTTCCTGGCGAACACCTATCTGCCGGTCGCGCGCGACACGGTTGGCCTGTCCGCCCTGCCCGGCGGCGCGGCGCTGTATAATTACAAAATCGAAAGCAACACCACGTTGCCGCTAAAGGCAGAGGATGTGCACCAACTCGGCCTGAGCGAGGTCAAGCGAATCCTGGCCGAAATGGAAACGCAGAAGGAAAAAGCAGGTTTCAAGGGCAGCTTGCCAGAGTTCTTCACTTACCTGCGCACTGAAAAGCGATTCCAGCCGACATCAGCCGCTCAGCTACACGATCTGTATGACGCGATCGAGAAGCGGATCTACCAGCGCATTCCCGAACAATTCTCGCTGCTGCCCAAAACGGCGCTTGAAGTGCGCCCGGTCCCCGCCTTCAAGGAAAAGACCGACGCGGGTGGGTCCTATCAAGGCGGCACGCCCGACGGCAGCCGGCCTGGCGTGTTCTTCTATAACACCTATGATCTTCCCTCGCGCTACACATGGGGCGCTGAAACCTTGTTCTTGCATGAAGGCGTGCCCGGCCACCATTTCCAGATCAGCCTAGCGCAGGAAAATGCGGCGTTGCCCGCGTTCATGCGCTTTGGCGGCGACACCGCCTATGTCGAAGGCTGGGCGCTCTATGCCGAGACGCTTTGGCAGGATTTGGGCATGGAGACCGACCCGTATCAGCGGATGGGCGGTCTGGACGATGAAATGCTGCGCGCAATGCGCCTGGTTGTCGACACCGGCATCCATGCCAAGGGTTGGACCCGCGACCAGTCAATCGCCTATATGCTTGCCAATTCGCCGATGTCACGGACCGACGCGACTGCCGAAGTTGAGCGCTATATCGCTATTCCGGGGCAAGCGCTTGCGTACAAAATCGGTCAGCTGACGATCAGCCGCCTGAAAGCAAAGGCCAAGGCGGCGCTTGGCGACCGGTTCGATCCGCGCGCGTTCCATGCGCAAATCCTCGACACGGGGTCGCTACCAATGCCCGTGCTGGAAAAGAAGATCGATAGCTGGATTGCCGCCAGCAAGGCCGCCACAAAATCCGGCGCCTGACGCGCCGGACCGAGGACACCGCCCGGGGCTTTACGCCTTGGGTGGGTCCGCAATCATCGCGGTGAAGTTGGCTTCAGCCACCACAACGCCATCGACTGTCGCCTTGCCGGCGAATTTGCAGACGCTCGAGCGCTTCTGCACGAAATCGACGTGCAGCTTGAGCAGTACGCCCGGCTCAACCGGCTTGCGGAACTTGGCACCTTCGATCGCCATGAAATAGACGAGCTTGCCCGATCCAGCGAGCCCCAGGCTCTCGACCGCGAGCACCCCGGCCGCCTGAGCCAATGCTTCGACAATCAACACACCGGGCATGATCGGGCGACCAGGGAAATGCCCCTGAAAAAAGCCCTCATTCATCGTCACCGCTTTGATCGCTATAATCGACTGGTCGAGGACAAGCGCCTCGATCCGATCGACCAGCAGCATCGGATAGCGGTGCGGCAGCGCCGCCATCACGCGCCCGATATCGAGCGCATAGGGCGTCGCTGCCGTCGCTTCGTCGCTCACCGGGTTTGCGGCTGCTGCTTGGCAGGCTGCGCGGGAGCGGTGCCCTGTGCCGGTGCTGCGCCCTGATTTTGCTGCGGCGGCGTGATCGACACCGTGGTCAGGGTCGTGTTGAGCTGCTGCAGCGCGGTCGCGGTAATGTCGTTGGCCGGATCAAAAGCGAGCACTGATGCGCGCGGCACAACCACATCGCCCTTGCGATCCTTGCGGATCTTTTCGGTCACAGGCACCAGCTTTTCCAGAATCTGATACTTTACATATTGATCAGCATTTTGAATTTCCTGGCGAAGCTCATCAAAGGCAGCCTTTGATTCGTTCAACGACTGGCGTGCCTGATCAACCGCTGCCTGGTTGGCGGGGGGCAATGTGCCATCGGGCTTGATCACCTTTTTGGCGGCTTCAACCTGGGTGTTCCAGCCAGTTACGGCCGTCTGCAGCTTGGCCTGTGCCGCCTTCAACTGCGAACCATATTTTGCTTCGAGCTGGTCACCGCCGCTCTTGCCGCCCAGGCTATCCTTATAAACCTGATCGACATCAACCGTCAGCGTCTGTGCGACAGCGGCAACGGGCGCGATGACCATGCCAGCCGAAAGGACGACCGCTAGCGCTGCGCCTTGGAGAAGAATTTTCATTAGAAGCTTGTCCCTACATTGAAAGTAACGAGTTTGGCATCATCGCCTGGCTGTTGAAACAATGCCCGGGCGACGTTGATTCGAAGCGGCCCGAACGGCGAATTCCAGTTCACCCCAATGCCGATCGTGACTCGCGGTATCGCAGAATTGCCCAGGAATCGCTCAATAAATGGCGTCTGTTCAGTCAGAAATTGAGGATTTGGTGCCGTACCGATACAGGTGCCGGTGGAATCAGGGATACCTGCGGCGCAACTCGTCGTTGTTGTGATCGGTGCGTCAACCGTACCGGCATTATAGGTAAAGACCCCCGCCACTGGCGTAAAGATTGAACCGATAAATGTTCTGCCCGTGGCCGGATCAGTAAGCGTCGGGAACCCATTTGGGAAATTGATCGGATCGATCGAGTTGGCGGTGGGCAAAGGCCGCGCCACCCCGAACAACGCACCGAAATCCATGAAGATCGACGGGCGCAGCCCAAGATCGCGGGCACCTGCGCCAAGGGGGATTTCGAGTTCCACATGCCCCAGATAATAGGCCCTGCCGCCCAGCGGATCATCGAGAAACTGATTGCGGCCATCCTGCAGCGTTTGATTGACCGTGCCGTCGGTGTAGCTGATGCGTTGAATGCGCGGCCCGACACCGCGAATATCAAAGCCGCGGAACTGTGGTTCGCCCAAGTAATAGCGATCATTGATCCGGACGGCATCGATCCCGGGGCCACGCCCACTTTCCAGCGGAAGAACATAGCCCCCTTCCAAGCCGACCGAGAAGATGAAGCCGCTGCCGACATTCCAATATTTGTCAGCATCGAATTTGGTTTTGATATAGCGCACGTCCCCACCAAGGCCGGCGATATCCTGACTGAAAATGACGCGATTTCCTGCCGTCGGGCGGATCCCACTGTTCAGGCTGTTGTAAAGCAGCGAGTACCCTACCGACGATGTCACGCGGTTGCCGATCGAATCGCAAAGGTAACGCCCTGCCCTGATCGGATCGCACGCGCCGTTGACAAAAAACGTTGCCTGATCGAGCCCGACCTCGTCATAGGTCAGACCATAGCGACCAGACAAAGAGAGATATTCGGTGATCGGCACGCCGGCGCGGATCTGGAAACCGGTCGAAATCTGGCTGAAGGTGGTGTTTCGCTGATTTCCCTGAAAACCGAACGAACTGAAATCACGCCGGAAAATATCACCGCCGACCGCGATGGTTTTCCCCAACAGATAGGGTTCCGTAAAGCCGACTTCGACTGATTTGTTAAATTGCGAATAGCTGACGCTGGCGCGCAGCTCCTGGCCCTTGCCACGGAAATTGCGCTGCTTGACTGAGGCTTGCAGGATGAACCGCTCAAGGCTTGAAAAACCAGCCGAAAGATTGAGTTCACCGGTCGATTTCTCTTCGACATTCGCTTCAAGCACAACGCGATCGGGCGAAGAGCCTGGCTTTTGCGATATCTCGAACTTTTCCTGGAAATAGCCGAGCGAGTTGATCCGGTCCTGTGATCGCTTGACCAGGAAGCTGTTAAACGGATCGCCCTCTGCCAGGCGCATCTCGCGGCGGATGACCTTGTCCTGCGTTATCGTATTGCCGTTGATATCGATCCGCTCGACATACGTCCGCTTGGCTTCCGAAATATGGAAGTTGATCGACATTGTGAACGCTTCGCGATCGGGCGAATATTCAGGATTCACCTCGGTAAAGGCATATCCAAACAGCCCGGCGGTCTCATTGATTGACTCAATCGAATCCTCAACCTGCTTGGCGTTGTACCAATTGCCCTTTTTGGCGAGCAGACCGGCGGCAAGCGCTTTGTTATCAAAGTCACGAATGTCGCTATCGACCGTCACGTCGCCGAATTTATAGCGTTTCCCCTCCTGCAACACATAAGTGATAATGAAATCACGCTTGTCAGGGGTCAGTTCCGCAATGGCAGAGGTAATCTTGAATTCGGCATAGCCCTCGGTCAGGTAGAACTGGCGGAGCTTCTGCTGATCAAAAGCAAGGCGGTCCTGATCATAGCTGGTGCTGGAGCTGAGCAACGATGTCAGGCGCGCCTGTTTGGTTGCCATCTCACCGCGCAGCTTGCCGTCGGAAAACTTCTCGTTGCCGATGATGTTGATCTGGCGAACCTTGGATTTCGGCCCTTCAGAAACTTCAAAAATGATATCGACGCGGTTCTGGTCGAGCGCCACCATCTTGGGGCTCACCGACGCGGCAAACCGGCCCTGACGCCGATAAAGTTCAATAATCCGCGCAACGTCGGATCGCACGGCCGATCGGGTGAAGATCTGCCGTGGCGCGAGCTTGATTTCCTTCTGGATCTTATCGCTCTTCAACCGCTTATTGCCTTCAATCAGCACGCGGTTAATGATCGGATTTTCGCGGATCTTCAGGACGATATCGCCGGTTTGCGCACCACTGATCGTCACATCGGCAAATAAGTCGCTATTATACAGGTCCTTGATCGCCTGATCGAGCGATTCATTGGTGAAGGCCTGACCGATCCGCAGCTTTGTGTACGACAAGGCCGTATCGGGTTCGATGCGCTGGGTCCCATCAACCCGCAGCGTCTTGATCACACGAACCGGGGCTTCGGGCCCCTGCGCCGGCATCGGTGCCAGCACGCGTGGCGCATCGCTTTGCGCCATCGCTGTGCCGGACAATCCAGAAAGCATGGTGCCGGCCAGCAAAACCGCAACTGCACGTGCACCAAATTTGGAAGATCTGGTCGCTGTCACTATTTTACCCCAAAACGGATATGTCTGCATTGCACGGCGTGCGTCGCCCTGCCCGAACCCGATCAACCGATCAACCCGGCTAGCTGAATCCCCAGCTTATTCCATAGGCCCAACGTGCCCAGGTCATTGAACGTCACCATCACCATCAACGCTAGCACGGCAGCCAATCCGCCTCGAAAAGCCCATTCCTGCACCTGCGCCTCCAACGGCCGACGGCGGACAGCCTCGATCGCATAAAACAGCAGGTGACCGCCATCGAGTACAGGCACTGGCAAAAGGTTAATGAATCCCAGATTAATCGAAACAAGCGCAATCAGGAATACGAACGACGATGTGCCCAGCGCCATCTGCTCGCCTGAAACTTTCGCAATGCTCAACGGCCCGCCAAGTTCCTTGACCGAACGCCGGCCCGACACGATTTGCCCGATCACATCCCCCATCATGCGCAGGATGCTGCCGGTCTGCCGAACCGCGACTGCGGGTGCTTCGATCAGGCTGACGGGCGCCAGCGTTGCCGCCGCACGGCCAATGCCGATCCTGCCGATTTTGGGTTCGTTACCGAACCGATCGCGCTCCACATGGGTACCGATGATGAGCGTAACCCCCTTGGGCGCAGCATCGCGAACGAAATCCACTTGAACGCTCTGGCCTGGTCGGATTTGGACGAACCGGACCATATCTTCAAAGGTACCGATCGGCCGCCCCGCCAAGGCGACGATCTTGTCGCCTTCGCGCAAGCCAGCAGATGCTGCAGGACTGCCTGGCTGGATCGACCCGATCACGGCCGGGGTCCGCAGATCGCCATAGCTGATCGCAAAGCCCATCAGGATCGCGATCGCCACCAGGAAATTGGTGATCGGTCCGGCCGCCACGATAATCGCTCGCTGCCAGATCGGCTTAGCCTGAAAGGTGCGCGCGCGTTCCTCCGCTGGCAGGGCCAGCCATTCAGGATCGGGCTTGCTTGACGCATCCATATCGCCAGCGAATTTCACATAGCCGCCCAAGGGCATCCAGCCGAACTTCCAACGCGTACCGCGTTTGTCGGTTACCCCGAACACTTCGCGGCCAAAGCCGATCGAGAATTCATCCGCCTTCACCCCAAACAGGCGGCCGGCGAGATAATGGCCAAGTTCATGCACGAACACCAACGGCCCAATTACCAGGACGAACGCTATGACCGTGTAGAGAAAGCCTGGGGTCTGGATCAAATGACGCAATCCTTCACACGTTCACTCGCCAGCCGGCGCGCCTCGGCATCGACTGCCAATACCGCTTCAAGCGAATCCGGGGCGGCCGGGTCATAGCCATTTAGCGTATCTTCGACGATTGCGGCAATTTCGAGGAAGCCAATTCGTCTTTCAAGAAAAGCCGCCACGGCCACCTCATTGGCGGCATTCAAAATGGCCGGTCGCGCGCCCCCCGCTTCCAGCGCTGATCGTGCCAGCCGCAAGGCGGGAAAACGGACGGGATCGGGGGCCTCAAAATCAAGTCGGCCGATGCCCACGAAATCAAGCGGGGCCATGGGGGCAGCCATGCGATCCGGCCAGGCCAGGCAATAGGCGATCGGCGTCCGCATATCGGGCGGTCCCAACTGGGCAAGCACCGACCCATCGACATATTCCACCATTGAATGGATAACCGATTGGCGATGAACAATAATCTCTAGCTGATCATTGGCGACGGGGAACAGCCGCGCCGCCTCGATTAGCTCCAGCCCCTTGTTCATCAGCGTCGCTGAATCGACGGAAATCTTGGCTCCCATTGACCAATTGGGATGCGCCACCGCCTGTTCCAGCGTCATCTCCCGCATTTCAGCAAGTGACTTGTCGCGAAACGGCCCCCCGCTCGCCGTCAAAATGATCCGCCGCACCCGGTGAGGCCGCGCCGAATCAAAACACTGGAAAATCGCATTATGCTCCGAATCAGCGGGCAACAGCGTCGCGCCAGACGCGGCGGCGGCCGCCAGGATGACGTCGCCTGCCGAAACCAGCGGCTCCTTATTGGCCAGGATGATCGTCCCGCCTTGCCCGATCGCCGCCAACACCGGCTCCAGCCCAGCACAGCCGACAATGGCCGCCATGGTGACATCGGCGCCCATTGCCGCCGCTTCGCAAAGCGCCTTGGCACCGCCGGCCGTTTCGATACCGGTGCCGGCCAGCGCTGCGCGCAGATCGGCCAGGCAGCTCTCCTCGGCAACAACAGCACGCCTCGCGTTGGTGCGGATCGCAGCGGCAGCGAGCTTTTCGACATCGCAATTCGCGGTCAGCGCCAGCACTTCGAAATTTTCGGGTTCGCGCTCAATCAGATCGAGCGTCGATGTCCCGATAGAGCCGGTTGCCCCCAAAATCGTAACGCTTTTCATTCTTAAAGCCCCTGCACCACATCCATCAGCAATTTTTGAATTTCCGGCAACATAACCAGGAAAGCCGCGATCGGCGCGACAGGAATCATCCCATCCACGCGATCCATCAACCCGCCATGGCCCGGCAACAAGCTGCCACTGTCCTTCACGCCCGACTGACGCTTCAGCCAGCTTTCATACAGGTCCCCCGCCTGCGCCACCACCGCCAGCACCGGGGTGGCCAGCGTCAATCGCCACGGCAAGCCCCAGAAGCCATGCATCACGGCGCCGAAAGCGGCTGCCGCGACGATCCCGCCGAAAAATCCAGCCCAGGTCTTGTTTGGGCTGATCATCGGCGCCAACCGCGCGCCGCCGATCATCCGACCGGCAAAAAACGCGCCGACATCGCAGATCGAAACGAGCGCGATTGCCCAGATCGTCATTACTAAACCATCCGGCTGTTTGCGGATCAGCAACAAGGCGAGCACGGGCAACCCGGTATAGACCATGCCCAGCGCCAGATCGGGCCTTCGCGTGCTGGCCAGCGTGAATATGGCCGCTGCGGCGACCAGACCGAGCGCAAAGAAATTCGGCCCCGCAGCCCAGGGGCACATAATCGCCAGCGGGACGGAAAGCGTAAAAAGCATCAGCCGCTTGGTCGCGGCATCGACCTTGGCAAGATCGGCCCATTCGCCAATTACGCCTAAGCCGAGGATCGCCGTTGCCAGCCAAAAGGTGAAGCCGCCCAGCCACAGCACCACCAGCGCAAGGCCGGCCATGCCAAGCCCAGCCACGGTGCGCGTCGCAAGCTCGGATCGCCCCTGGTTCGGGTCCGTCGCGCTCACAAGCCGCCAAAGCGCCGCTGCCGTCGGCCAAAAGAAGCCACAGCACCACGAAGCGCTGCCTCATCAAAATCCGGCCACAGCGTGTCGACAAACAGCAATTCGGTATAGGCAGATTGCCACAGCAGAAAATTGGACAGCCGGTGTTCGCCCGACGTGCGGATCAACAGGTCGAGCGGCGGCAAATCATGGGTATCGAGATGTTGCTCAATCGTCTGCTCGTCGATCGATTCAATCGCGATCTCGCCATCGCGCACTTGCTGGGCAAGCGTCCGGGCAGCATTGGCCAATTCAGCCCGAGCGCCATAGTTTAGCGCAATCGCCAAAATCGGCCCGTCATTACCCGCCGTCCGCGCCAACGCATCATCAACCAGGGCAACGATGTCGGCCGAAAAACGGCTATAGTCGCCGATCACGCGGAGCCGAACATTCTCGCGCACCATTTCATCAAGGTCATTGCGGATGAACAGCCGCAACAGCCCCATCAGATCGCCCACCTCCTCTTCAGGGCGGCGCCAATTCTCTGACGAGAATGCATAAAGCGTCAGGGCTTCAATACCCAACACGCGGGCCGCGCGCGTGATCCGCCGGGCCGCCTCTACGCCGCGGCGATGCCCTTCCAGGCGTGGCAAATGGCGCTGCTTTGCCCAGCGCCCGTTGCCGTCCATGATGATGGCGACATGGCGCGGCACCGCACCTTCTTCACCCGCCTTTTCAGGCACATTGGCGGGTCGAGGCTTCACTTACCGAGGATTTCCTTTTCCTTGGCACTTGCAGCCGCATCGATCTCGGCAATCGTCGCGTCGGTGAGCTTCTGCACCTCAGTCTCGTGCCGCTTGCGCTCATCTTCACTGAAGATGTTCTTCTTTTCGTCGGCCTTCAGGCTTTCCATGCCATCGCGTCGCACGTTACGCGCGGCAATACGCGCTTTTTCAGCGTATTGCCCAGCCAGTTTGGCAAGTTCCTTACGGCGCTCTTCGGTCAAATCCGGGATCGGGATACGCAAAGTGGTGCCATCAACAATCGGGTTCAGGCCCAGGCCGGCCGACCGGATCGCCTTGTCGCACGGGCCGACATTGCCCTTATCCCAGACCTGCACTGAGATCAGCCGTGATTCGGGGACCGACACGGTTGCAACCTGGTTTAGCGGCATATGCGACCCATAGACCTCAACCGTTACCGGATCGAGCAATGACGTGCTCGCCCGGCCCGTGCGCAGGCCGATCAGATCACCCTTTAGCGCTTCAACGCTGCCAGCCATGCGCCGCTCAAGATCGGCCTTGTCATAGGCGGCCATGTCAGTTCTCCGTCTTGTTGTTGACGATTGTCGATGTACCTTCGCCGCGCAAGACCCGGGCAAGATTACCGGTTTCGCGGATATTGAAGACGACAATCGGAATATCGTTATCCCGGCACAGCGCAACAGCGCTTGCATCCATTACCTTAAGATCGTCGGACAGAACACGACTGAAGGTAAGCTGTTCATAGCGGACGGCATTGGGATCGACCTTGGGGTCGGCATTATAGACACCATCGACGCTGGTGCCCTTAAGCAACGCGTCGCAGCGCATTTCCGCCGCGCGCAACGCCGCCCCTGAATCGGTGGTAAAATAGGGGCTCCCCGTGCCGGCCGCGAAGATGACAACGCGGTTCTTTTCCAAATGCCGCTCGGCCCGCCGCCGGATATAGGGCTCGCAAACACTCGCCATCGGAATTGCAGACTGCACCCGGGTTTCAACGCCTAGCCGCTCCAGTGCGTCCTGCATCGCGAGTGCATTCATCACGGTCGCCAGCATGCCCATATAATCCGCCGTTGCCCGGTCCATACCCTTGGCAGCACCAGCCATACCGCGAAAGATATTGCCGCCGCCGATCACCAGGCACAGCTGATAGCCGGCGTCTTTGGCTTGCTTCACTTCGCCAGCAACACGCGCCACGGTGGCCGGGTCGATCCCGAAGGTTTGATCGCCCATCGCCGCCTCTCCGGACAGCTTGAGCAAAATGCGCTTGAATTTGGGTATGGTCATCGATCCAACTTGCGCTTGGGCAGGGCAGCGGCGCGACCTTAGTAGGCCCCCTTCACCGTGCCAAGCACTGATACCAGTGACGACTTAATCATGGCCGGTCCATGCCGGCACGATTCACACGGGCCATGCACCGCATCATCGCTTTGCCAAATCGGGGTGGGCCAGCCGTGCCGGTCCACCCCCTATTTGATTAGTTGACGCCGGCAGCGGCGGCAACTTCAGCGGCGAAATCGCTGGTCTCGCGCTCAATGCCCTCGCCCAGCTGGAAGCGGACATAATCCGTGAGCACGATGGTCTTGCCGGCAGCCTTGGCGGCATTGGCGACCACGTCCGAAATCTTGGTCTTGCCGTCCATCACCAGCAATTGGCTGACCAAAGCATTTTCCTTGCGGTATTTCGCGATCGCGCCGTCGACCATCTTGGCAACGATATCGGCCGGCTTGCCGCTCTCGGCAGCCTTTTCGGTCGCAATCGCGCGTTCGCGAGCGACGATCTCGGGATCGAGATCTTCCTCGTTAAGCGCCAGCGGGAAAGCGGCTGCAATGTGCATCGCAATCTGCTTGCCAAGCGGCAGCAGCACATCGGCATCGGCGTCGCTCTCAAGCGCAACCAACACGCCAATCTTGCCGAGGCCCGGTGCCGCCGCGTTGTGGACGTAAGGGACCACGGCGCCACTGCTGACTTCGAGCCGCTTGGCGCGACGCAGATTCTGGTTTTCGCCGATCGTCGCGATGTTGTTGGTCAGCACTTCCTCAACGGTTTTGCCGCCCAGATGCGCCGCCTTGATCACGTCGATCGAATCGCCGAGCTCAAGCGCCACCGAAGTCACGTCACGGACGAACGTTTGGAATTGATCATTCTTGGCGACAAAGTCGGTCTCGGAATTGACCTCAACCACGGCCCCCTTGGTGCCCGACACTTCGACGCCGACCAGGCCCTCGGCTGCGGTGCGGCTGGATTTCTTGGCGGCCGAAGCCAGCCCTTTGGTGCGCAGCCAATCCATGGCGGCATCCATGTCGCCATTCGCTTCGGTCAATGCCTTTTTGCAATCCATCATGCCCGCGCCGCTCTTCTCGCGCAGATCCTTGACGGCGGCGGCTGTGATCTCGGCCATGTCTTACATCCTTATCTTCGATAAATATGGGTAGGGACGGGGGAAGGCTTGCGCCCTACCCCGCCCATATTTCAGTTCGGAGACGCCACTCAGGCGTCGAGCTGCTGCTCGCCTTCGACGGCCATCACGGCATCGCTCGCTGCTGCGACCATTTCGGGGTCAACGGCCGCTTCAACGGGTGCTGCCAGCGCTTCTTCAGCGGGTGGCTCGTCCATCGCGCCCAGGTCACGACCGCTCTGTGCCTGCTGCTGCTGTCCACCGCGCGTCGCGGCGATCGCAATCGCTTCGCAATACAGGCGGATCGCGCGGCTGGCGTCATCATTCGCGGGGACCGGAAAAGCGATGCCATCGGGCGAGACGTTCGAATCGAGGATCGCGACGACCGGGATACCCAGCGTGTTGGCTTCCTTGATCGCCAACTCTTCCTTGTTGGCGTCGATCACGAACATCACGTCCGGGATGCCACCCATGTCGCGGATGCCGCCGAGCGACAGGTCAAGCTTGTCCTTCTCGCGCGTCAGCTGCAGGACTTCCTTCTTGGTCAGGCCGGTGGTGTCGCCCGACAGCTGCTCTTCGAGCGTCTTGAGGCGCTTGATCGAGCCCGAGATGGTCTTCCAGTTGGTGAGCATGCCGCCCAACCAGCGATGGTTGACGAAATGCTGGCCCGAACGACGCGCTGCATCTGCGACGGGCTCCTGCGCCTGGCGCTTGGTGCCGACGAACAGCACCTTGCCGCCCGATGCCGTCGACGCAGCGACGAATTCGAGCGCGCGCGCAAACAACGGCACGGTCTGGCTGAGGTCGAGAATATGGACGCCGTTGCGGTCGCCAAAGATATAGGGCTTCATCTTGGGGTTCCAGCGGTGAGTCTGGTGGCCGAAATGTGCGCCTGTTTCGAGCAATTGCTGCATGGTGACGACTGGTGCCGCCATAGGGAATTCCTTTCCGGTTTGTCCTCTGGGAAGCAAATATCCGAACGGGCCAAGGCCCGGGCGGACACCGGTGATGTGCGCTTCCCATGCGGGGTTGAGGCGCGGCGCTTAGCCGAGACCCGGATTCAAATCAAGATTCAATTCAACGCTTGACAGTTGGAACGGAGGTGGAACATACAGGGTTCGTAAGCTGTACACGGAACAAAAATGACCGCCCGTCCCTTCATGGACGACAGGGCATTTCAACAATTGACGGAGGATTAGACGATGGTGACGCTGTTGAGCCTGATTTTGTTCTCCGCGGCCCTGATGTCAGTCTGTGCCGTCATGATGTTTACGTTGGTTCCCGCCATGCCACGGATCATCGCGCTGTTCGCGGCTGAGGGCATAATCGCACCGGTGATGCCCGTCCGTGCCATGCCACGTCGTCGCCCCGTCATGGCAGTGGCGCGGCCGCCGGCTTGGCGCGCAGCTGCTTGATTCGCGCATAACCGCGGATACTGAACGGCATCGACAACAGATAAGCGACGCAAACCAGCGTGAGCGTGTGCCAGGGGGCAGAAACCAGTGCCGCGCCCAGCAAGACAACGACCGCAATCGCTTCAAAGCGGACCGAACTGCGCAGCTTGAGCGACGACCAGCTATAGGTCGCCATGCTGGACACCATCATGATTGCCACCAACGCTATCCAGGGCGCGACCAGCCAGGGCGACCGAAACAGTCCCTCTCCGGTCCAAAACCATAGATAAAGCGGCAGCATTGCTAGCCCGGCACCGGCCGGCGCGGGAATCCCGGTGAGAAACCCGGCCAGCTTGTGGGGCTGGTCGGCCATATCGATTGCGGCATTGAACCGGGCGAGCCGCAGCGCGCAAAATACCGCAAATACCAACGCGCATAGCCAGCCCAGCTGCGGAAATGCCCCAAGTGACCAAAGATACAGGATCAGCGCCGGGGAAACGCCGAAGGAAATGGCGTCCGACAGCGAATCAAGTTCAGCGCCAAACCGGCTCTCCCCCCGCACCATCCGCGCGATCCGGCCATCCAGGCCATCGAGCACACCGGCAATCATGATCATCGTCACCGCCAGTTGCCATTCGGCCGCGATCGCAAAACGGATGCCTGTCAGCCCGGAACACAGCGCCAACGCCGTCACTGCATTGGGCGCCACTGCCCGCAACGGCAGGCCGCGCACCGGGCGTGGCCGGGGTCGCCTCATCGCGCTGCTGCGATGCGCCGAAACCTACGGGGGGCAGCGGCGTCACGCGTCTGCTTGGCAAAATTGGGCGTGGACGGGGCTGTCCTTGGCACCGCCACGGGCATCGTCACTGAGTAATACCCAGCGGCGTCGTCGCATGCGCGCGGCCAATGATCGTTTCACCCGCGACACTGCGCTGGCCGAGCACGACCTGGCAGGCGAAATCGTCAGGCAAATAGACGTCCACTCGGCTGCCAAAGCGAATCAGGCCGATTCGCTGCCCGGATGCCACCATATCGCCAGGTTTGACGAAACCCACGATTCGCCGCGCAACCAGCCCGGCAATTTGGGTGAAGCCAATTTTGCGGCCATCGCGGCTCTCAACCAGAATATGCTGGCGTTCATTTTCCTCGCTCGCCTTGTCGAGGTCCGCATTGAGGAATTTGCCAGAAATATAAATAACCTGGCGGATCGTGCCGGGAATGGGCGTCCGGTTAATATGGACATCGAACACGCTCATAAAAATCGACACGCGCACCAATGGTGCGGCACCCAGGCAATTCTCACCGGCAAGCTCGGGCGGCACCGCCATTCGTTCGATCATCGTGATCAACCCGTCGGCAGGCGCTGTGATCAAATCATCGCCCTGTGGCGTCACCCGCACCGGATCACGGAAAAACGCGGCAACCCAGATCGTTAGGCCAATCAGCGGCCAGGTCACGAAATCCCAGATAAAAAAGGACAGAAACGCCGCCGCCCCGGCGATCAGCACATATTTGCGCCCTTCGGGATGAACATCAGGAAAGCGCCAGGTGACGCTGGCACCACCAATTGGCGGTTTTTCGGGCAATGGCATGGTCGCTTTGTACATTGCGCAATGCAGCATTTCAATGCGCGCGCACCAATCCGGGCGGACTCGTACCAGTCAGCACGTTTGGGGAGGTTGATTGGCGCGGGCCTTCATCCTAGACGGCGCTGAGAAACCCTTCCCCAAGGATAAGCGAGCAATCGATGGCGAAAATTAAGGTGAAGACGCCCGTCGTCGAAATCGACGGCGATGAGATGACCCGGATCATCTGGCAATGGATCCGTGAACGCCTCATTCTTCCCTATCTCGATATCGATCTCGATTATTATGATCTGGGCGTCGAGAAGCGTGACGAGACCGATGACAAGATCACGGTGGAAAGCGCGCGGGCGATCCAAAAATATGGCGTCGGCGTGAAATGCGCCACGATCACTCCCGATGAAGACCGGGTGACGGAATTCGGCCTCAAAAAGATGTGGAAATCGCCCAACGGCACGATCCGCAACATCCTGGGCGGCACGATTTTCCGCGAACCAATCGTGATCAAGAACGTACCGCGCCTGATCCCCAGCTGGACCCACCCGATCGTCGTTGGCCGCCACGCCTTTGGCGATCAGTATCGCGCTACTGATTTCCTCGTCCCCGGCCCCGGCAAGCTACGCATGGTGTTCGAAGGCGATGACGGCACGGTGATTGATCGCGAAGTGTTCCAATACCCGTCGCCGGGCGTCGCGCTGGCGATGTACAATCTGGACGATTCGATCCGCGATTTCGCGCGCGCATCGATGCATTACGGCTTGAACCTGAAATGGCCGGTTTATCTATCGACCAAGAACACCATCCTGAAGGCCTATGATGGCCGCTTTAAGGATTTGTTCGCTGAGGTCTTTGAAAGCGAATTCAAGGACAAGTTCAAGGAAGCTGGCATCGTCTATGAACATCGGTTGATCGATGACATGGTCGCTTCCGCGCTGAAATGGCATGGCGAATTCGTCTGGGCCTGCAAAAACTATGACGGCGACGTCCAGTCCGATCAGGTCGCCCAGGGCTTTGGTTCGCTCGGGCTGATGACGTCCGTGTTGCTAACGCCCGATGGCAAGACCGTTGAGGCAGAAGCGGCGCACGGCACCGTCACCCGCCATTTCCGTCAGCATCAGCAGGGTAAGGCAACCTCGACCAACCCGATCGCGTCGATTTTCGCCTGGACCGGCGGCCTTAAATATCGCGGCAAGTTTGATGGCACGCCCGAAGTCTCCGCCTTTGCCGAAACGCTTGAGCGGGTTTGCATCAAGACCGTTGAAGACGGTCATATGACCAAAGACCTTGCGCTGCTGATCGGGCCCAATCAGCCCTGGATGACGACGGAGCAATTTTTCGAACAGGTCCGCGTCAATCTGGAAACCGCGATGGGTGTGTAGGCGTGGCGGGCGCGCGATCTCGCTGGCTGCTCGCCCTTGCAGCGCCAGCGATCGCCGCCAGCGCACCTCAACCGTCTGACGACCTTGCATTCCCCTTTCATCGTCAGATTGGCGGGCATCATATTTCCGCTGAGTTCCCGATCCCATCGGCGATGGATGCGGTGCTTGCGCGGGCAGACCAACGGCTCAGCTCGTCGGCCATTGCAGTACCCGGCCTAGGCAGCCGGATATTCCTCACCAATGGCGGCTGGCGCTGGCGCGCGCTCGCAAAGGCGAGCGTCAGCGCGTTTGCGATCTCGCGGCCCGGTTCGGAATTGGTGATCGTCAACCGCAGCGACATGGTCCGGGACCTCGCTTTCAACGGACGCAGGATTGGCGGGGTCCGGCCGCTCTCCCAAGTCATTGCCCATGAGATGGCGCATGGCCTGCTCCGTCGCCATTTCGGCCTTGCTGCAGCGCAGGCAGCGCCCGCCTGGAAAGTAGAGGGCTATTGCGATTTTGTTGCCGGCGGCGGCAGCCTTAGCGATGCAGAAGCGGCAAGGCTGATCGCTGCGGGCACTGATCATCCAGCGCTGCCTTATTATCTCGGGCGCAAACGCGTTGAAGCGATTCTGGCGCGCAATGGCGGCTCAGTCGATGCGCTGTTCGCAAACGACGATCCAGTTATCCACGAGCCGAAGCCGCAAAGGGCTGCAACCTAGTTTTCCCCCGCCAATTGGGGTTTCAGCTATCCTCAATCCGCCATGGGCTGACAAAGCGCATCGTGGCAGGCTAGATGCCGTCATGACCATCGCTCTCGACAGTCACGGATTTTCCGACGCGCTCGTCATTCTGGGGGCCGCAGGGCTTGTCATCCCGGCATTCGCCCGCGCGAAAATCAGCCCGGTGATCGGTTTCATTCTGGTCGGCGTACTGGTTGGCCCCTTCGGCCTGGGCGCACTGGTCGGCAAAATGCCCTGGTTGCGGCATGTCACCATTTCCGATGCCGATGCGATCGAACCGTTTGCCGAATTCGGTATCACATTGCTGCTCTTTTCGATCGGGCTCGAACTTTCGCTAAAGCGGCTATGGAGCATGCGTCAGTTGGTTTTCGGCACCGGAGCGGCTGAGCTGATCGCATCCGGCATGATTATTGGCGTCGGGGCACATCTCTTTGGCGTGCCTTGGTCGAGCGCTCTGGCCCTGGGTTTCGCGCTTGCCTTGTCATCGACAGCGTTGGTCCTCCCGATTGCAGGCACCACCAGCGGAGTGGGCCGCGCGGCTTTTGCGATGCTGTTGTTCGAAGATCTGGCGCTGGTGCCGATCATCTTTGCGCTGGCTGCCCTTGCCCCGCATGGCTCCAATGATCCTTTGGCGATAGTCTGGATTCTTGCCCTGGGCCTGGTGACCATCGCGCTAATGTTTATCGGCGGGCGGGTCATCTTGCCGCGCCTGTTCGCGCAGGCGGCGCGCACCAAAAGTCCCGAATTGTTCCTGGCAGCGTCGCTGCTCGTCGTAATCGTGGCCAGCCTGGCCACGACGGCCGTCGGCCTGTCACCCATTGTCGGCGCGCTGCTCGCCGGGCTGCTGATCGCAGAGACCGATTACCGTAGCGAGGTCGAAGTGATGACGGCACCGTTTAACGGTCTGGCGCTCGGCGTGTTTCTGATCACCGTGGGGATGAGCATCGATCTTCGATCGATCCTGGCCGGCTGGCCAGAGCTGTTGCTCGCGATTGTCGCGGTCGTTTCTGTGAAAGCGCTGGTTACTTTTGGGCTGTTGCGCTGGGCCGGTGTCCGCGGCGGCATTGCCGCAGAGACCGGCCTGTTGATGGGCAGTCCGTCAGAGACAACCTTGATTGTATTGGGTGCTGCTGCGCAGGCGCAGCTCATCAAGCCCGATTTTGCCAATTTCTGGGAAACTGTAACCGCGCTTGGGTTGACGCTCACGCCCCTGCTCGCTTGGATCGGCAGACAGGCTGCGCGTCGAATCGAACGCCGCACCGATGGCGATCCGCTGGGCATTACCATCCCGGCAGAGGGGCCTGGCACGGTGATCATTGGCTTTGGCCGGGTAGGCAGAATGGTCGCGGAAATGCTCCGCGCCCATCAACAGCCCTTTGTCGCGGTAGAAGCCGATATCGATACCGTTATCGCTGCCCGGGCAGAAGGTTATCCAATGATCTTCGGCGATGTCGCACGGACGGAATTGGTCGATCGGCTCAATCTTGGCCGCGCAAGGGCGTTGATTTTGACGATGGACGATCCTGTACTCACGGTCCGGCTGACCAAACGGGTCCGCAATTGGGTGCCTGATCTGACCATTGTTGCCCGCGCCCGCGATGTCGACCACGCCGCAGAACTCTATCGCGCAGGCGTAACCGATGCAGTGCCGGAAACGCTCGAGAGCTCGCTGCAGCTATCAGAAGCCGTGCTGACTGATCTTGGCGTTGCCGTCGGCCCTGTGATCGCATCGATTCATGAAAAGCGCGATGCATTGCGCAAAGAGATTAAGGGCGCTGCGGGGCTGATGCGCGAGCCACGCTTTCGTCGATTACGCGACAGCGATCATCCGGCGTGAGGGCAGAATCATCCTGCCCACGCGATTCACTACCCCTGTGCAGCCGGACTTAACCCCAAAAGCGCATTGATTTGCGCATGATGATCAAAGCCCTTGCTGCGCTTACGCTCATTCTGCTGGCGGTCGATTACGCCCTCACCGGCGGCAGCTATAGCGCGGCGACCATGGCAAGCATCGGTCATCTCGGTCATTGGCTGGCCGATTCTGCCCGTAATTCGATCTTCTCGCGCTGAAAGAATGCCGCCGGTTGCGCCCAGGGCCTTTACCTTACGTCAACCAAGCATCAGTATCCCGCAATTAATGGATATGAACGACGACGCCCGCGAAATTTTGTCGATAATCGAGCAATTCTGGCGTGCCCTGGATGCGCTGGAAGCAGACAAAGCGCGTGCGTTGACCGCGCCCGATATGATGATCATTGATGCGTTTGCCCCGTTCCAGTGGGCGGGGGCGAACAGTTTTGATCGCTGGGTAGAAGCGCTCTGGGCCTATTGCACCAAGCATGATTTTTCGATGAACCACACGACACTGCGCGCCCCGTCCCGCTTCACGCTTGTTGGCGATCAAGCCTATGTGGTCTGCCCAGCAATGATGGCCACGGCGCGCGGCGATGAGTTAATGTCGCAACAGGGCGTCATTGTTACCACGCTGCGCAGCGTTGACGGCAAATGGCTAATCTCTGCGCTGGTATGGGCCGGACAATAGCTTAGCGACCCGATCAGGCCGTCGTTGTCTCCGCCATCAGGGCGTTTTTGACGGCAGTGATGGCATCAGCCGCCCGCCCGCCTTCGGGGCCACCGCCCTGCGCCATGTCAGGTCGTCCGCCACCACCCTGCCCGCCCAGTTCGGCGACCGCAATCCGCAGCAAATCAACCGCATTATGGCTGGCGACCAGATCGTCACTGATCCCGACCGCGACAGAGGCACGCCCCTCATTCACCGCGACAATCATCACGATGCCCGACCCAATTCGGGTCTTCACATCGTCAACTGCGCCGCGCAAACCCTTGGGGTCGAGCCCGTCGACGACCTGACCGGCAAAGTTCTTGCCCCCCACCGTTTCGGGCCCGGCTGGTGCAGCGCCAGCGCCGCCACCCAGCGCCAATGCCTTTTTCGCTTCGGCAAGCTCACGTTCAAGCCGCCGGCGATCGTCAACCAGGGCAGCGACCCGCATCGGCACCTCGTCAGGTGACGCCTTCAGCACACTCGCCGTCTCGCGCAATTTTTCATCGCGATCAGCGAGCCACAGCCGTGCGGCCTCGCCCGTCAGCGCCTCGATCCGGCGGATACCGCTCGACACAGCGCCCTCAGCGACGATTTTGAACAAGGCGATATCGCCCAGCGCCGATACATGGGTGCCGCCACACAGCTCAACCGAATAGGGCGCGTCCGCGTCTGTTCCCATCGCAAGCACGCGCACTTCATCGCCGTATTTCTCACCAAAAAGCGCCATTGCCCCCGCCGCAATCGCATCCTCGGGCGTCATCAACCGGGTAGTGACCGGGCCATTGCCCCTGATCTGGCGGTTCACATCAGCTTCGATATCGGCAATCTCGGCGGCGCTTAGCGCGCTTGGATGCGAGAAATCGAAGCGAAAGCGATCGGCCGCCACCAGGCTGCCCTTTTGGGAGACATGCCCGCCGAGCCGCGTGCGCAACGCTGCATGCAACAAGTGCGTTGCCGAATGATTGGCGCGAATCTGCGCGCGCCGCGCGACATCAATTGCCAGGTGGACGGTATCGCCCTGCACGATTTCGCCCGCCGTGATCAACGCCTGATGCGCGTGCAACCGGCCGACTGCCTTGCTGGTATCCCGCACGCTCGCGCGCAAACCGCCATCGGTGCTAATCACGCCAGCATCGCCCATCTGGCCGCCGCTTTCGGCATAAAAGGGCGTCTGATTGGTCAACACGACCACTTCGCCGGGGCCAGCGCGATCAACCCGAACGCCGTCCTTCAACAACGCGATAACGGTACCGTCACCGACATCGCTGGTATAGCCCGTGAACTCAGTACCGCCCACCTCCTCGGCAATGTCAAACCAGACTTCATCGGAGGCGCGCTCGCCCGATCCCTTCCAGGCGGCGCGGGCGGCGCGCTTTTGTTCGGCCATCGCCGTATCAAATCCGGCACGATCGACACCAAATCCCTGCGATCGAAGCGCATCCTCGGTCAGATCATACGGGAAGCCAAATGTGTCATATAGCTTGAACGCCGTTTCTCCGGCGAGTGTTGCGCCCGGCGCCATGCCTGCCGTCGCCTCGTCGAGCAGCTTCAGCCCGTTGGTCAGCGTCTGGCGAAAACGCGTTTCCTCCTGCGCCAGCGTTGCCTCGATCAACGGCTGCGCGCGCAGCAGCTCCGGATAGGCAGTGCCCATTTCCGCGACGAGCGCAGGCACAAGGCGATGCATCAGCGGGTCCTTGGCGCCCAATAGATGGGCGTGGCGCATCGCGCGGCGCATAATCCGCCGCAGCACATAACCGCGCCCCTCATTGGCGGGCAGCACGCCGTCAGCCACCAGAAAGCCGCTGGTGCGCAGATGATCGGCGATGATCCGGTGGCTCGCCTGGGTTTCCCCGGTAGACGGCGTGTGCGTCAGCGCGCTGGATGCAGCGATCAGTGCCTTGAATGTATCGGTGTCATAATTGTCGTGCACACCCTGCAGCACGGCGGCGATGCGCTCCAGCCCCATGCCGGTATCAATCGATGGGCGCGGCAACGGCGTCCGCTCGCCACCGGCGGCCTGCTCGAACTGCATGAAGACCAGATTCCAGATTTCTACAAAGCGGTCGCCATCCTCATCCGGACTGCCCGGCGGGCCGCCAGGAATATGGTCGCCATGGTCGTAGAAAATCTCGGAACATGGCCCGCACGGCCCGGTATCGCCCATCGACCAAAAATTATCGTTGGTGGCGATCCGGATGATCCGGCTTTCCGGCAGCCCGGCGATCTTGCGCCACAGATCAAAGGCTTCATCATCGGTGTGATAGACGGTCACCGTCAGCCGATCGGGATCAATGCCCCATTCGCGGGTGATCAAATTCCAAGCGAGCAAGATTGCGCGTTCTTTGAAATAATCACCGAACGAGAAATTACCGAGCATTTCAAAGAATGTATGGTGCCGCGCCGTATAGCCGACATTGTCCAAATCATTGTGCTTGCCGCCCGCGCGCACACATTTCTGCGATGAGCTCGCGGTGAGATAGGGCCGCGATTCAAGCCCGGTGAAGACGTTCTTGAAAGGCACCATGCCGGCATTGACGAACATTAACGTCGGATCATTATGCGGCACGAGCGGTGCGGAAGGCACGCGAGCATGCCCCTCACCGGCAAAATAATCCAGGAAGCTGCGGCGGATGTCGTTGGTCGATGTCATGCCGCTGATCTAGGGCGACGCGCGGCCACGCTCAAGCAAAACACGGCGCGCACATCAAACATCGCGATCACGGTGACGAAAGCCCCCGCGCGTCTTCACGCCTCCCCGTCCACAAACGATGGAAAAAACATGTTTTTTGTAATCCCTTAATACTCGCCCGTTAGAATGCACCTTAACGACCCGACCCGCCTGACCAACCCGATCGTTCGACCGACATGACGAGGAGATTGACACCGACATGACAATTGCCGCGACGATGGAGCTGGACAATCGCCGTGGCTATATTGAGCGCCGGGGTGGTGCGCGTCATATTTCGGTCTTTCGGGTCGGTCGGCTCGTTTCGACAGGGCCGGATCAACTCTGTGTGGTCCGAAATCTCTCCGCAAGCGGTGCGATGATCGAGGTGAACCGGGTGCCCGCAGTAGGCGACCGGGTCCAGATTGATTTGCGGTCAGACCGATGCTTCTGGGCCACCGTCCGCTGGGCACGGCGGCGCGAGGCCGGGGTTCAGTTTGAAATGCCAATCGATGTCGATGCGGTATTGCGCGAAGAACGTCAGTCGATTCGCCGCCGTCATCCCCGTGCCCCCCGTTTCCAACGCGCAGGGAATGCCAGAATTATCAGCGGGCGCGGCACCATCGAAGGGGCAATTGCCAATATCTCAATCGTCGGAGTTGCCGTCGTGACCCCGGAAATATTCGCGCGGGACGAACCCGTTGTCGTTGCGGTTGACGGGCTTGGCGCAACGCATGCCTTTGTCCGGTGGAGCCTGGACGGCGAAATCGGCCTTCGGCTTTCATCGCCACTTTCATACCGGGCACTCGCCGATTGGCTCGATGACCAGGCGGCCATCGGCGACCCGTAACTATTTCCAAACTAACGCGATTGGCTTGGGCACGCGTTGCTGCACCAATCCTCTCCCGTGACCGCTGGGCGTTATTCGGCGATAAGTAATCCCCTCGATGCCCACGGAACCACAAAGTGCTGGCACGGCGACAGCGCAGCTCTGGCCACGCCTCTCGCCTTATCATCCGAACGGCAAATCGATGCTTTTCGGGGGTTCGCTGAACCAGACTGGTCCGGACGTGCTCATATGGAAACAGTCTTCCAGCCGGACGCCGAACTTGCCGGGCAAGTAGATCCCGGGCTCGTTCGAAAAGCACATCCCTGCCGCCAGTGGCGTCGTCTCGCCATGCACGAGATTGACGGGTTCGTGCCCATCCATCCCAATCCCATGACCTGTCCGGTGTGACAGACCAGGCAGCTTATAGCCCGGTCCATAGCCCTGGGCCTCGTAATAGCGGCGAACCGCATCGTCGACGCTGCCTGCCGGCGCCCCGATCTGAGCGGCCGCGCGCGCCACTTGCTGCCCTTTGGCGACATGGTCCCACACCGCGCGCTGCTCGGCAGACGCCGTGCCATGCACGAATGTCCGCGAAATGTCAGATTGATAGCCATGAACGCTGCAGCCGCAATCCATCAGCACCACCTGCCCGTCAGCGACGATTTGCGGTGCCAGGCTGCCATGCGGATAAGCAGCAGCCTCGCCGATCAGCACCAGCGCGAATTCTGGATCACCGCCCAATTTTCGGGTCGCCGCCGTCATCAGCGCGCCGATCTGCGCTGGCGTCATGCCCTTTTCGATCCGCGGGTACGTCCAGCGGTAGGCAGCAACCGTCACGTCACTGGCGGCCTGCAACAATGCAATTTCAGCGGGCGTCTTGATCATCCGGCAGCCCCTGACGACCGGATTGGCGGAAACGATTCGCGCCTTTGGCAGGGATTGCCGCAATTTATCGACCGCGAAATAGCGCACGGTTTCCTCAATGCCGACCGGCAAGCCGGCGAGTCCCCGCGCGCGCAACAACGCAGCGATCAGGGCAAGCGGGTCCTCATCTTCCTGCCAGACCTTGACAGTGGCCGTCACCGCTAGCGTTTGGCGAACCGACGGCTCTTCGAAAAACGGCGTGACGACACATGGATCGCCCTCGACTGGCAGCAGCGCCGCCGTCAGCCGTTCGCTGCGGCGCCATTCAACGCCCGTGAAATAGGTCAGGCTCGCGCCGGGTTCGATCAGCACCGCACCGATACCCGCTGCCTTCATCAGCGCTTGCGCGCAGGCAATCCGCGCCTGGCGCTCAGCAGGGGTGATCGGCTGCACATTGCCCGTCAGATCGGTGAGTCCGGCAAGGTCGGGTTCGGCCGCGCGCAGCAGGCCTGCTACACTCATCAACGGCAAAGCCGTGGCTGCTCCCAGCACCTGGCGCCGACTAATCATGGCAACACACGGGCAAGCGGCACGATGCAAAACAGGTGCTGAATCATCGCCGCTATTCCCCCTTCAAGTCGGTGCTGCTTCATAGGGCGCTTGACCCACGCGCCACAATGCCCTTCGCTGGTGCCAGAATTTTCGGGGAGGTTCCTTTGGCCAAGCGCCTGACGCTTTACATCATGATCGGCCTTGTTCTTGGCCTTATTACCGGCTGGGCGCTGAATACCACGATTGCTGATGGGACGCCGGAGGCGACCGCGCGGCTGAAGGAGATTGCTGGCGGGTTCTCGATCGTCACGACGATTTTCCTGCGGCTGATCAAAATGATCATCGCGCCACTGGTGTTTTCCACATTGGTCGTCGGCATCGCCCATATGGGCGACACTGCGTCGCTCGGGCGGATTGGCGCGCGGACAATGGGGTGGTTCGTTACCGCGTCACTGATTTCGCTCAGCCTGGGGCTGCTCCTGTTCCACGGGATCGAATTCGTGATTGATGCCGTTGCGCCCGGCACAGGCTTTGGCTTTTCGCTGCCGGCACCCGACGCGACGGTCGGCCTCGACAAGGCGGCGTTCGACTTGTCGAAATGGATCACCCATGTCGTGCCATCGTCAATCGTCGATGCGATGGCGACCAATGAGATTATCCAGATCGTAGTGTTTTCGGTGTTCGCCGGCGTCGCGTTGCTGGCGATTGGCGAACGGGGCGCACCAATCGTTAAGGGTGCAGAAGCGCTGGCGGCAATGATGCTGCAGATCACCGATTATGTGATGCGGATCGCACCGCTGGCGGTGTTTGCCGCGATCACGGCCACCATTACTGTTAACGGATTGGGCATCATCGTCACGCTGGGGCTGTTTGTGGGCAGCTTCTATATCGGGCTGGCGGTGCTGTGGCTGTTGCTGTTCGGTGCTGCTTTCGCGTTTATCGGCCGACGGGCATTTTCGCTGATCCGCTATATTCGCGAACCTATCCTCCTGGCCTTTTCCACCGCGTCATCCGAGGCAGCTTATCCCCGTACGCTGGAGGCGCTTGATCGGTTCGGGGTGCCGCCCCGGATCGCAAGCTTTGTGTTGCCGCTGGGCTATTCGTTCAACCTTGACGGCTCGATGATGTACATGACCTTTGCGACATTGTTCATCGCCCGAGTTTACGGCATCGATTTGTCGATCGGCACCCAGATCATCATGCTGCTGGTCCTGATGGTCACGTCAAAGGGCATTGCCGGCGTGCCGCGCGCATCGCTGGTCGTGATCGCAGCGGTGATGGGTCAGTTTGGCATTCCGGAGGCAGGGCTGTTGCTGATCCTGCCGGTCGATCAGTTCCTCGACATGGGGCGGTCGGGCACCAATGTCGTCGGCAATGCGGTTGCCACCGCCGTAGTGGCGAAGTGGGAGGGTGCGCTGGACGAACCCGAACCACCGGAGATTGAGCCGCCCCATGCGCCTGCGCACCGCGCCACGACCTAGCGACGCCGCCATCTCCTTCGGGAAGGCCGTCAGGCCGTTGGCGTCATGCCCTAGGCATCACGCAAAGGCATAGGGACCGCCTTTGGCGAGCGCGGTCTGATAGCCCGGGCGGGCGTGGATCTTGGCAAGCCAGGCGGTGGTCGCCGGTCGCGACGGGCCGAGACCCGCCCGTGATCGCGCTGCTTCAAGCGGAAAGCTCATCATGATATCGGCTGCGCTGATTTCGTCGCCGGCAAACCAGGGCCGGGAAGCAAGTTCGGCCTCAAGATAATCAAGATGGACATCGAACATCGGCACCAGGCGCTTGAGCACTGCCTTGCCAAATAGCGGAATGCGTCCCGCCACCAGCATCGCGAAGAGCGGCGGCATCATCGAGCCCTCGGCATAATGGATGAACTGGCGATAGCGAAGTACCGATTCGCGGTGCGCGCCCGGCCCAAGCCGGCCATCCGCTTTTTCGACCAGATATTCGACGATGGCCCCCGTTTCAGCGATGACGACACCGTCATCCTCAATCACCGGTGATTTGCCGAGCGGATGGATCAGCTTCAGCTCGGGCGGTGCCAGCATCGTCTTCTTATCGCGCGCATAATGCCTGATCTCATAGGGCAGACCAATTTCTTCGAGCATCCATAGGATGCGCTGCGACCGCGAATTTTCGAGATGGTGGACGATGATCGTCATAACATGGTCTCCTGAACGCCAGCGACGCTAGCCGATCGCGGCACGAAGTCGAGCGCTTCGCGCGCTGTCGTCTCCCGATCTTCGAACAAAGGTGGGGAATTTGCGGGTCACCGACACTGCCGCAACGGCCCGCCCGACATGCCAGCGCCCAAAACATGAAAGGCCCGCCGACATGGGCGGGCCTTTCCAGTTATTGCAGCGCTAGTCCCTGCAGGAATACGCCGCCGGGAAGCTTACATCTCGTCATCATCTTCCGGTTCGGCACCGACCATCATTTCCTCGGCAACCTTGTCGGTGCGGGTCCGGATCGCCTTTTCGAGCCGATCCGCCATCTCGCTATGCTCGCTCAAATAGGTCTTGGCGTTTTCGCGGCCTTGGCCGATCCGGACGCTGTCATAAGAGAACCATGCGCCCGATTTCTCGACCAGCCCGGCCTTGACGCCAAGATCGAGAATTTCGCCGATTTTCGAAATGCCCTGGCCATACATGATATCGAATTCGACCTGCTTGAACGGCGGCGCGACCTTGTTCTTGACCACTTTCACCCGGGTGGTGTTGCCAACGATATCCTCGCGGTCCTTGATCTGGCCGGTGCGGCGAATGTCGAGCCGAACCGAGGCGTAGAATTTCAGGGCATTCCCACCCGTCGTGGTTTCCGGGTTGCCGTACATCACGCCGATCTTCATGCGCAGCTGGTTGATGAAGATCACCATGCAACGCGACCGACTGATCGACCCGGTCAACTTACGCAGCGATTGCGACATCAGCCGCGCCTGCAGGCCGACATGGCTATCGCCCATTTCGCCCTCAATTTCAGCGCGCGGCACGAGAGCCGCAACCGAATCGACCACCAGCACGTCAATGGCATTGGAACGCACCAAGGTGTCAACGATCTCGAGCGCCTGCTCGCCGGTATCGGGCTGCGACACGATCAGTTCGTCGATGTTAACGCCCAGTTTTTTGGCATAGACCGGGTCAAGCGCATGTTCGGCATCGACAAACGCCGCCGTGCCGCCATTTTTCTGCGCTTCGGCGATGACGTGAAGCGCCAGCGTGGTCTTGCCCGAGCTTTCCGGCCCATAGATTTCGATGACCCGACCGCGCGGCAACCCGCCAACGCCAAGCGCGATGTCGAGCCCAAGCGAGCCGGTCGAAATCGCCTCAACCTGCATCGTCTCCTTCGAGCCGAGCCGCATGGCCGAGCCTTTACCAAAGGCCCGATCAATCTGCGCGAGCGCAGCGTCGAGCGCCTTTTGCCGCTCAGCGGCCGCCTTGTCCGTGGATACCGCCATTTTGTTGTCGATGACCTTCAATTGTGCTGCCATTGGAAGCCTCCGTCGCTAGACTGAACATGCCGGTTGGGCAATGCGCTCAGTCTTTGTACACATAATGTTCTACAGGAACAAGGGGTGAACGAAAATTTCCTTCACCGCTTTCCCGGCTTGCCCTGTCGAGGCGGTTTCGCGATGGTGGCGCATGATCGATCACCCTGACTTCATCGCCGGTCTGCCTAAGGCAGAACTTCATTTGCATATTGAAGGCAGCCTTGAACCCGAACTGATGATGGCGCTTGCGCAGCGCAATCGCATCACCACTCCCTTCGCAACGGTTGAGGAAGTGCGGGCAGCCTATAATTTCTCACGGCTGCAGGATTTCCTGGATATTTATTATGCCGGGGCGGACGTGCTGCGCACCGAACAGGATTTCCACGATCTGGCGCTCGCCTATTTCGATCGGGCAGCCGAAGACGGGGTCGTCCATGCAGAAATCTTCTTTGATCCGCAGACGCACACGGATCGCGGCATTCCGTTTCAAGTGGTGGCAGACGGCCTGCTCGCCGGCATGGCCGCGGCGCAAGCCAGGCATGGGCTAACGGCACAACTCATTCTTTGCTTCCTCCGCCATCTCGACGAGGACGCTGCCTTTACGACGCTAAAGGCCGCCGAGCCATGGCTCGATCGGATCACTGGCGTCGGGCTCGATTCGTCAGAAATTGGTCACCCGCCAGAAAAATTTGCGCGCGTCTTTGCCACGGCCGGCGACATGGGACTGAAACGCGTTGCCCATGCCGGTGAGGAGGGTCCACCCGAATATGTGTGGCAGGCGCTCGACCTGCTCGATATCGATCGCCTCGATCATGGCAATCGCGCGCTTGAAGACCCTGTGCTGACAGCACGACTCGCGCGTAGCGGTATGACCTTGACGGTGTGCCCGCTCTCTAACCTGAAACTGTGCGTAGTGCCGGATATGGCCGCCCACCCGATCGATGCGATGCTGCGCGCTGGACTACGCGCGACAATCAATTCAGACGATCCGGCCTATTTCGGCGGCTATATCGCTGACAATTATCGTGCTGCCGCCGCTGGGCGCGACCTCTCCCGCGCTGATCTTACGCTGCTCGCGCGCAATTCCTTCCTGGGGTCGTTCCTGCCGCTAGACGCAGTCTCCATGCACCTCGCCCGGCTTGATGCCTATGTGGATGCCGCCTGATGCCAATTTTCACCCCAATCCCGCAGGAACAGTTTGTCGCTCATGTCCTGGCGCTCGCCGATCAGATCGGCGTGGATAGCTGGGCACCATCCTATCTCATCGGCATTGGGCGTGGCGGGCTTGTACCGGCCACTTTTCTTAGCCACGCCACGGGCTTGCCCATGCTGTCGGTCGATTATTCGAGCCAAGTCGAAGAATTTGCAGAAGGGGCGCTCGCCCGGCTGGCTGCGCGGACCCAGGGTGGTGATAAGCTACTGTTCGTCGATGACATCAATGACACTGGCGGCACGATCGGCCGGTTGCGCACGATCCTGGCCGAACAGGGGGCGGTTGCCGGCAGCATTCGCTTCGCGACGCTGATCGACAATGTCCGGTCGGCACAGCGGGTGGAGTTTCACGCCGAGACGATTGACCGCGCGATCACCAAAGACTGGTTCGTCTTTCCGTGGGAAGCCGTCGCGCCACAATCCAAGCTGGCCGATGATGCAGCCGCCGTGCCAGAACGGACGGCGTGAGCCTTCGCTTGATCAGGCGAACCGGGCAATCGCCGCTTCAACGTCATCCATTGTAAACGGCTTGGACAGCATCGGCCGATCGCGAAACCGCTCGGCAATGTCTTGGATACCGCCCCCACTCGCGACAACAAAAGGGATTCCGGCTGCGGCCAGGGCATCGGCGATCGGCCAGCTGGTCTCGCCGCCGCGCAGGTTTACGTCCAATATTGCCGCACCGATGCCGCCGGCAGCAACCGCGGCCAACCCATCTGCAACAGAATCAATCGGACCGATTACTTGCTTGCCGAGCAATTCGAGAAAATCCTCGAGCATCATTGCAATCAGCGATTCGTCTTCGACAATCAAAATGGTGTTGGCGGGCATAGCGCGCGCTTAGAGCCCAGATAGCGCACGCCGCCAAGCGTCATTTCACCGCCAGCGCATCACGCGCTGCCTCAGCGAGCTGCTTTACCGAGAATGGCTTGGCGATAAAGGCGACATTGTCGAGGTCGATCGATTTGCGCAGCTGTTCTTCGGCATAGCCGGACATGAACAAAATCGGCAGATCTGGATAGCGCTTTCGGGCATGGCGCACCATTGTCGGACCGTCCATCATGGGCATCACGACGTCTGAAATCAGCAGATCGGGGCGCTGGTGCGTGGCGAGCAGCTCGAGTGCAGCCTCGCCATGTTCCGCGGTCAACACGGTATAGCCTTGTCGGGTCAGCGCACGCTCAGCGACCGCGCGCACCATGTCTTCATCTTCGACGATCAGGATCGTCCCGCTGCCCCACAATTCGCCTTCCTTGGCCTTGGGTGCGGCAGGGATTGGCTTGGCGGTAGCCGCGGCGGTGTGGACGGGCAAATAGATGGTGAACTCCGCCCCTTTGCCTGGCCGGGAATCCGCAAAAATATAGCCGCCCGATTGTTTGACGATGCCATAGACTGTCGACAGCCCCAGCCCGGTACCCTTGCCGACTTCCTTGGTCGTGAAAAAGGGTTCGAAGATCTTGGGCAAGATCTCAGGCGGAATACCCGTGCCAGTATCGGAGATTTTGATCGCGGTATAATCGGCGACCGGCAGGATATCCGATTCCATCTTGCGAACATCGGCAGCGGGCACCGCCAGCGTCTGGATCGTCAGCGTGCCGCCGCCCTGCCCACTCTTCGCCAGCATCGCATCGCGCGCATTAACCGCCAGGTTCATCACCACTTGTTCAAGCTGGCCGGGATCGGCGCGCACTGGCCCCAGATTGCGGCCATGCTTTACCGTCAGCGTCACCGTTTCCCCCAGCAACCGCTTGAGCAGGTTTGAGACTTCGGAGATCACATCGGGCAGCTGCAATATCTGCGGACGGAGCGTCTGCTGGCGCGAAAAGGCGAGCAATTGCCGCGTCAAGCTGGCGGCGCGGTTCGAATTGGCGCGGATCTGCTGGATATCGTCATAATCGCTATCGCCCGGCGAATGGCGCATCAGCATCAAGTCGCAATGGCCGATAATCGCTGTTAGGATATTGTTGAAATCATGCGCAACCCCGCCGGCGAGCTGGCCTACAGCCTGCATCTTGGTCGCCTGCGCCACTTCGCGCTTCAGCCGGTTTTCCTCGCCATTGTCCTTCAAGCTCAGCAGCACCGCCGCCTCACCCAACCCGCGCGCGCCGGCGATCGATAGGGCAACGGGCTCATCGGGCCGATCGCGCAGCCGCACCGCCATATCGGCACTATGCGTTGCTCCACCCGCAAAGCGGCGGACAGCATCGGCCACGGCGGCCTTGTCTTCTCGCACGACGAGATCGCCGGGATAGAGCGGCGGCGCGGCGGGATCGACATCGGCGGCGCGGACAAACGCATCGTTCATCTGGAGGAAGCGCCCCTCGCGATCGATCAGCGCGATCCCGAACGGCATCAGTGACACCAGGCTGCGGACATGCGCCGATGCATTGGCACCGATCGCAGGCCCGGTCGCCTCCTCCTCGTCAAGCAGCGCCACAAGCAAAGGCGCATCATCGCCCTCGATAAACGGGATTTGCACCACGCGCAGCGGCGTACCGGTCATCCCTTCGCGCTCGAAACGGACCATTCCCTGGCCATCAGTGATCAGGAAACGGGCGAAATCGCGGCCAGCAATCGCGCCTTCCTCATGCCCCATTGCCCGCACCCGAAACACCCGATTTGCGGCGCGAATTCGGCCATCGGCGGTAATCAGCGCGGTCATGATCCCGGCCGTCGCCAGCCGATTGCCGACCGTACCACCGATCATCGCCTCAACCGTCGCGGCAAGATCAGCCCCCTGCGCCCCGGCAAAGCGCCAGACGAGCATATCCTCCGCCTCACCCGCCCGCTCGATCGATGCAGCGATTGGCCCGGCGTCGATCATCAGGCGATCAAGACCTGCGACACCGTCTCGCCACGCGGCACGGCCGGCGCTGGCGAGCGCAGCAATCTGCGTTTCCCCAACCGGCAGATTGGGCGGCGTCGGGAAGCCGCCAAAGACGAGCTGATAGCGATTATTGGCGCAGATCAAGCGGCCAGCGCGATCCGTGACCGCCACCGCATCGCTGCTCGCCTCTGCAAGCGCGCGAGCGACCGACCAGTCGGTTTCGGCTGGTGCCGTGGCAGTCGGTGCAATCATTGCCCGAATGCCGATGACGATGCCGAACAGGACGATCGCGCCGCCCAGAAAGCCCGCCGCAATCACTGGATCGCCAATCGCGCCCAGCACCACGACCGCCGCCGACAGCCCACAGAGCAACGCCAGCAGCGCCGCCATGCGGGCGGGGCGACGGATCGACGCGGACGGTGCAGGAAGGCTGGCCATGCCCCCTTTTGGCCCCGTCCGCGCGACCGTCAAGCGGCTACCAGATGCGCACGCGATCTTCGGGCTTCAACACCAGCTTCTGGCCGTCCTTTGGCGCAAAGGCAGCGTACCAGGGATCGAGGTTGCGGACGATCCAAGCGCGTTGTTCGCCGGGTGCATGGGGATCGGTCAGCAACCGATTCCGCAGATCAGCCTCGCGGTGCTTACGCCGCCAGACTTGCGCATAGCCGAGATAGAATCGCTGATCCCCGGTAAGCCCGTCGATCACCGGTGCGGGCTTGCCGCCAAGCGAGGTGTGATAGGCATCGATCGCCGCTGAAAGACCAGCCAGATCAGCGGTATTCTCGCCCAGCGTCAGCCCACCCTTTACATGAAAGCCCGGCAGCGGTTCATAGGCATCGAACTGCGCGACCAGTTTAGCGGTGCGCGCCTTGAAGGCGGCGATATCGGCATCGGTCCACCACTGGGTCAACCGCCCCTTGGCATCGAACTTCGATCCCTGATCGTCGAAATGATGGCTCATTTCATGCCCGATCACCGCACCAATCCCGCCATAATTCACCGCCGGATCCGCCTTTGGATCAAAGAAAGGCGGCTGCAGGATCGCGGCCGGGAAGGTAATCGCAACCAAGGTCGGGTTGGCCTGGGCATTCACCGTCATCGGTGCCAGGCCCCATTCCCAGCGATAAATTGGCTTGCCGAGCTTGTTCTTGTTATAGCGATCCGCCCATTGGTTCGCGCGGAGCTTGTTGCCGAACGCATCGCCGGGCGTGATCACCAACGCCGAATAATCGCGCCATTTATCGGGATAACCGATCCGCGGCACAAAGGCGGCGAGCTTTGCATGCGCCTTCACCTTGGTTTCAGCGGACATCCATTCAAGATTGTCGAGCCGCACATTCATTGCCGCGATGACGTTCTTGACGAGCAGATCCATCGCCGCCTTGGTTGCGGGCGGGAAATAGCGCGCGACATAGATTTTCGAAACGTCATCGGTGATCGCCCCCGATGTCCAATTCACCGCGCGCTTCCAGCGCGCCTGCTGTTCAGGCGTGCCGCCCAGCACGGTGCCGTACATCGCAAAGCGTGCCTCATCGAACTTTTTGGGCAGCACATCGGCAAAGGCGTCGAGCGAGCGGATCAGCAATTGATCCCTGAGCACGGCGAGCGGCGTCGCCTGGATCAGTGCCGCCATCTTGGTAATCGCGGTTGGCTGGCCGACGATCACCGTTTTTACAGGCGTGCCGACCCCCTTGAAATAGCCGGCAAAATCAAAGCCGGGCGCCATTTTCTGCAGATCGGCAACCGCCATCTTGTTATAGGTCTTGTCGGCATCGCGGCTTTCGATCCGCGTCCAATGCGCCTTGGCAATCCCCGTTTCGAATTCGACGACAGCCTTGGCCCGCGCCGCCGCATTGCCCTCCCCCGCCAGCGTGAACATCTGCGCGATATAGGCCTGATAGGCGGTGCGCGCGGCAATCAGCTTGGCATCGTCGCTGAGATAATAATCGCGGTCCGGCAGCCCCAGCCCGGCCTGACGCAGGCTGACGGTATAGGCATCGGGGTTCTTGGCATCCTGCGACACGCCGCTGCCAAACGGCACGCTGACGCCATTATGATCCGCCTGCGCCACCAACGCGGCATAGCCCGTCTTTGATTTCAGCGCCTTGATCGTGCCCAGCCAGGGCTTGATCGGCGCCAGCCCCTTGGCCTCAATCGCTTTGGTATCGAGATAGGCGGCATAAGCGGCACCGATCTTTGACTTCGGCTTTTTCATCGCCTCTTCAAGCAACCCGCGCGTCCGCTTTTGCGAAACGTCCTGCAGGATATCGAACGAGCTATAGCTGGCCTTGTCCGCTGGAATTTCGGTATTCTTTGCCCAGGTGCCGTTGGCAAAGCCAAAGAAATCATCCCCCGGCTGCACGCCTGCGTCCATGCCAGCGGTATCAAAGCCAAAGCTGCCATATTGCGGACGCTCAGCACTGGCGGGGGGCACGATATGCATATTGGGGGCTGCATGCTGAGCATCGGCTTGCGCAAAGGTAACCCCGGCAAGCGTGGCGGTGCAGATGGCAAGGGTGGAAACGACGGCGATCAATCGAAGCGGACGCATGACAAACTCCCCAAGTCCATTTTATTATGTCGAGAAAAAGGGGGCGGCACCCTGCGGCACCGCCCCCAAAAAATCACCAAATCCGAATGCGGTCCGCCGGTGCCAGATAGGTCTTGTCCCCCGGCTTGGCCCCGAATGCCGCGTACCAGGCATCGAGGTTGCGGACCGTGGCTGTGCGCAGCGGTCCCGGCGAGTGCGGATCGGACAGCAATTGTGAGCGCAGCGCGGGTTCGCGGAACTTGATGCGCCACACCTGCGCCCAGCCGAGATAGAAGCGCTGATCGCCCGTCAGCCCGCCGATCACTGGAGCAGGTTTGCCGTTCAGCGAGCGATGATAGGCATCGAGCGCGACCGTGAGTCCCGCCAGATCGGCGATATTTTCACCCAGGGTCAGCCCGCCCTGCACATGCTGGCCGGGGATCGGCTCATAGGCGTCATACTGCTTCACCAGCTTGTCGGTGAAGCTGGCGAAGCGCTTCACATCCTCATCGGTCCACCAATCGGCGAGCTTGCCGGTCGGATCGTATTTGCGGCCCTGATCATCGAAATGATGGCTGATTTCATGCCCGATCACCGCGCCGATGCCACCATAATTGACCGCCGGATCGGCCTTTGCATCGAAAAAGGGCGGCTGCAGGATCGCCGCCGGGAACACGATTTCGTTCATCGGCGGGTTGGCATAGGCGTTGATCGTCATCGGCGTCATGAACCATTCGGTCCGGTCGATCGGTTTACCGAGTTTCGCCAGATCGCGGCTATACTCGAAGGAGTTCGACGCCGCGACATTCGCCACCAGATCACCGGGCACGATCTTCAGCGCCGAATAATCGCGCCACTGGCTGGGATAGCCGATTTTGGCGGTGAACGAGGCGAGCTTGGTACGCGCCTTCACCTTGGTTTCGGGGGCCATCCATTCGAGCTTGTCGATCCGCTCGCCCATCGCGGCGACGACGTTCTTCACCAGTTCGTCAGCCTTGGCCTTTGATTCCGCCGGAAAATAGCGCGCGACATATTCCTTGCCGATTTCCTCGCCCAGCCCGCCGCTGACCACGGCCACGCCGCGCTTCCAACGATCGCGCTGCTGCGGCTGGCCCGACAAAATCTTGCCGTAAAAGGCGAACACGGCATCATCGAAACTCTTGGGAAGATAGCCGGCATAGCTGCGCACCAGCCGAAGCATCGCATAATCTTGCAGCACCGATACCGGGGTGTCGGCGAACACCTTGGCCTCGCCCGTCACCGCGCTTGGCTGGGCGACGAGGAAGGTCTTCTGGTCACCGACGCCCAGGGTCTCGCGCATTTCCGCCCAGGGGTAGCCAGGGGCCTTGGCGGTGAAATCACTGGCGGACCATTTGTTGTACGTCTTGTCGGCATCGCGCGATTCGATGCGGGTCCAGTGAACCGTCGCCAGGTTCTTTTCGAACGCAAACACCGCAGCGGCGCGCGCCTCTGCATCGCCCTCCCCCAACATCGTCAGCATCTTGACCAGATAGGCCTGATATTCGGTGCGAATCCCTGCGAGCTTGGCATCGTCCTTCAGATAATAATCGCGGTCAGGCAGGCTGATCCCGCTCTGGCCGACATTGACGATGTAATTCTCCGGTGCCTTGTCATCCTGCCCGACGCTGACGCCGAACATGCCACCGACGCCGTAGCGCTGCAGCTTTGCCATTTCCACGGCGAGGGCGGTCTTGTCGGTCGCGCCCTTGATCGCGGCGAGCCATGGCTTGATCGGCGCGGTGCCGCGCGCTTCGATCGCGGCCTGATCCATGAAGCTCGCGTAGAAATCGCCGATCTTGCTGCCGGGCTTGGCAGCGGCGGCTTCCAGGATCACGCGGGTCTGCTCGAGCGAACGGTCCTGCAATTTGTTGAACATGCCGTACGCAGCGCGATCGGCCGGAATTTCGGTCTTGGTGTACCAGGTGCCCCCGGCATAGGCGGCAAAGTCATCGCCCGGCTTTACGCTGGGGTCCATCCCGTCGAGGTCGATCCCGAAAGTGCCGAGTTCAGCGCCTGTTTTGGCAGCAACTTCAGTGGCGGGCGCGGCGGGTGCTGCCGCTTCACGGGCAAAGGCGGCGCCGGTCAACGCGACGGTGGCGAGGAGCGAAGAAACGAGAATCGACTTCCGCATGGAGCATCCTTGATCGAGGGTGGATGCCCCATGTTTTACGGTAACGACACGTGTAGTCAAATCGGTAACATACGAAACTATCTTGCTTTTTCAGCGCGATTTTTGAACAAATCAACTCACCCCTCCCCTTCAGGGGAGGGGCAGGGGGGGGGGGGTGTCAGTCTCACCGAGACCGAGGGAATTTGGGACAGCCCCCACCCCAACCCAGTTCGGGCGCCTTTGGTCCCGTCTGGGGGACGGGACTGCGCGCTAACTCCTGAAGGAGAGGGGCTTAAGAAGGCTGCAATGTGATCAAAAACGCTTTCAGCCGCGATCTCGCATGATTCTACCCTGTTCGCGCTTCCAATCGCGCTCTTTGATCGTTTCGCGCTTGTCATGGGCCTTTTTGCCCTTGGCGAGAGCGAGTTCCACCTTCGCGCGCCCCTTTGAATTAAAATAGATCATCAGCGGCACCAGGGTCATCCCCTCGCGCGCGACGGCACCGTGCATCTTGTTGATCTCACGCTCATGCAGCAGCAATTTGCGCGCGCGCTTCGGCTCATGGTTATACCGGTTGCCATGGCTGAATTCGGGAACGTTCGAATTGACCAGCCAGACCTGCCCGTCTTTCACTTCGGCATAGCTTTCGGCGATTGAGCCGGTGCCCGCCCGCAGCGCCTTCACCTCAGTCCCGGTCAGCGCGATGCCGGCTTCGAACACCGTCTCAATCGCATAATCAAACTTCGCCCGCCGGTTTTCGGCGACGATCTTGGTTTTTTCAAACGTGGGGGGTTTCGGGCGCGCCATAAGGCAGCGGCATGTAGGCGCGGGCGGGCGATAAGGGAAGCGGTGGGGTTGGGGTTTGGCTTACCTGATAGCGAATGGCCGTTGGTGGTGGTTAGGCGACGGGCGGGTTTTGGGAACGGCGTGATAGAAAGCCGCGCTTCGCTTGGTGTCGCAACCGTTCGGTTTTGATACACTGATTAGCAGGCTGAAGCGGACCGAAATAGATACTTAGCCAACAGCAGTTCCGGTGTATTGTGACCGGCATGGATACATCATCGATTTCGGCGGCGAACCGCAAAGCATGGGATGCGTCAGCAGATCATCACCGGGACACGGCCGAATGGATGGAGCTAGTGAGCCGGATTGCCGATCCAGCTTTCTCCTGCCTTGATCCCACTGCCACCGAAATCCTTTCGACAATAGGAGTCGCGGGGAAAGCGGTTGCGCATGTCTGCTGCAACAACGGCGCGGAACTGATTTCGATCACGAACCTAGGTGCTAAGGAGTGCGTCGGATTCGACATCTCACTCGCGTTCCTCACCCAAGGGCGGGAACTTGCAGCCCTGGCCGGACAAGACGTGGAGTTTGTCGAGAGCGACGCAAACGCTCTACCGCAAGCCTATTTCGGTCGCTTCGACCTGGTTGTGATCACGATCGGCACGCTTGGCTGGTTTCCCTCGCTAGAGCCGTTCTTTGCCTCCGTCCGCAGCCTGCTACGTTCTGGCGGCACGATATTTATCTACGAGATGCATCCTGTCCTTGAAATGTTCGAGCCCGACGCTCCGGACCTTGCGCGCATTGCGCATGACTACTTTCGCGTGGAGCCCTATCCGATCACGAAGGCTATCACCTACGATGGCTCGCAGCATACCGGCTCAACCGCATATTGGCACTTTCATACGCTGTCCGAGATCATTGGCGGACTGCTTGATCACGGTTTCCGCCTTGAGCGGTTTCGTGAGTACGCCCACAATATCGCGGAAACGGATTGGCAGCCGTTCGAGGGTAAGGGCATCCCTATGAGCTACGCGATCGTTGCCTCGGCACCAGCCTAGTCCAACTACGTGTTAGGGCGCTCAGAATGTGTCACAACCGGTCGGTTTTGACACCCGTGCCGCGCCATCGGTGCGCGCGGCTTTGCGAAGGTCGAAATCCTGCCCCACCATGCCGGTTTCTGGGATGGGCAATCGCGCTCGGTTATGACCGACATTGGGCGTTAGCTGCCGCTCCCGTTTAGTGGTTCAGACCCTAAACCAACCCCGCATGCGCCAGTGCAGCATCCACCGCGCGCTGGCTCGCTTCGCTCGGCCAGGTCATCGGCAGGCGGAGCGCGGGGGGGAAATCGGGGCGGACGCGGGTGAGCGCATATTTGATCGGCCCCGGCGAGGCATCGCTGAACAGCGCGACGTAAAGCGGGAACAGCCGGTCCTGATACTCCCGCGCCGCCGCATAATCGCCCGCCGCGCACGCCGCCTGGAAATCGGCACACAGGCGCGGCGCGACATTGGCGGCGACCGAGATACACCCCACCCCGCCCATTGCGTTGAACGCCAGCGCGGTCTCGTCATTGCCTGACAATTGGCAGAAATCCGTCCTGCACGCCGCGCGCTGGGCGGTGACGCGTTGGAGCACGCCGGTTGCGTCCTTGACGCCGACCACGCTGGGGAAAGCGGCGGTGATGCGCCCCATCGTCTCCACCGCAATGTCGGTCACTGTCCGACCAGGGACATTGTACAGGATGATCGGCAAGTCACACGATTGGGCAACTGCTTCGAAGTGCCGGAAAATCCCCTCCTGGCTGGGGCGGTTATAATAAGGCGGCACCATCAGCGCGGCATCGGCGCCAGCGGCTTTGGCGGCATCGATGTTGAGCTTGGCGACGGCGGTGTCGTTCGATCCCGCGCCCGCGATGACGGGCACCCGGCCAGCGGCTTGCTCGACACAGATATGCACGACGCGGAAATGCTCCTCGGCGGAGAGCGTCGCTGCCTCTCCCGTGGTGCCGCAGGGGACCAGCGCTGCCGAGCCCTGATCGATCTGCCAATCGACAAAGCGGCGAAAGGCGGCTTCATCAACTTGGCCATCGGGATGGAACGGGGTGACAAGGGCAGGAATCGAACCGGAAAACATCTCTTTGCTCGCGTTCTCGCGCGTACCAAAACGCGCCAAATTAATGATTTTGGGACAAGACAGATAGGGGCGAATCACGTAGCATGTCCACATGCTGTCGCTCTTCTCCAAATCGAGCCTGCTGATGGCAGGGGTCTCCGCAATCGCTACGGCACTGGGCGTGCCGCAGGATCAGCTCGATAATTATCGCGCGCAGTTGGAACGCGTGCCCGTCTCAACCGAGGCGACCGCCGCGCTGGCGAGCACCGTTGCCCAGTGGAAACAGCTCCAGCAATCGGACAGTTTTTCGTTCAACAGCTATTCGGCCTTCCTGCTTGCGCATCCCGGCTGGCCGGGCGAGGCCGGGCTGCGCCGCGCGGCGGAGCGCTCGCTGGATACCGGCAGCTGGTCGCCCGGCGTTGCGGTCAGCTATTTCCGCCGCTTTCCGCCACTGACTGGCACGGGCCAGGTCCGCCATGCCGAGGCGCTTGCTGCGGTGGGCTTACGCGATGAGGCCAATCAGGCGGCGCGCGCTGCCTGGACGCAAGGGACCTTGCCGGCATCAGACGAGGCCAAGATTATCGGCGCGTTCAGCGCGGCGCTGTCGCCCGCTGATCATGACGCGCGGATGGATGCGTTGCTTTGGGCCGGGGCGACCAGCTCGGCGCAGCGCCAATTGCCATTGGTCAGCGCCGACAAGCGCGAGATGTTCGCCGCCCGCCTCGCCTTTCGCAGCAATGCACCCGATGCGTCCGCGCTCGCGGCAATCACGCTTGATCGATATGCCAATGATGCGGGCTATCTCGCCGATCGCGCGAATTGGCTGAAGGACAATAATGCCTGGGGCAGTGCCCGATCGCTGCTGGCGCAACCGCGTGTGCTGATCAGCCGCCCCGGCCGGGTTGAGCCTTGGTACGAAATCCTGCTGAGCAATGCCCGCAGCGCCCAGGCCGACGGCCAATATGGCATGGCCTTTGCCATCGCGCGGCAGATTGACGATGCCTATCCGGCCGGTACTGATGTCAGCATGCGCCCTTATGGCGAGCGCGATGACTATACCAGCCTGGCCTGGCTCGCGGGGCAAACCGCGCTGCGCCAATTGGGTAAGCCGGGTGAGGCGATCGGGCTGTTCGAACGTTATGCAGGCGGGTCGCAGACCCCGCAGACGCGGTCCAAGGGCTTTTATTGGGCCGGGCGCGCGGCGCTCAATGCTGGCCAGCGCGACGTGGCGACCAGCTATTTCGAGCGCGCGGCGAGTTACCGCGACCAGTTTTACGGCCAGCTCGCCACCGAAAAACTTGGCCGCGAATTGACCGCGCCGCCCATGACCGCCGCGCGGACGATCGACCCGGCAACGCGCGACGCTTTTTATGCCCGCGAAACCGTGCGCGCGGCGCGCTATCTCGGCACGATCGGCGCGCATGAGGACCAGACCGCCTTTGTCCGCCAGATCGCGATTGACGCAAAAAGCGATACCGATCACGCGCTCGCCACCGAGCTTTCGCGCACGCTTGGCCGGCCCGATCTGGGCGTGATGGTCGGCCGCAGCGCGCTGTCCAATGGGCTGCCCGATTATGCCGTCACGGGTTTCCCCAGCGTGAAAGTGCCTGACAATCAGGCCAGCGCCTGGACGATGATCCACGCCATTGCCCGCCAGGAAAGCCAGTTTGATCGCGCCGCGATCAGCCGGGCCGGCGCACGCGGGCTGATGCAGCTGATGCCGGGCACCGCGCGCGAAACCGCAACCAAGCTTGGCTTGTCCTATGACGGCAACGCGCTGACGAGCGATCCCGATTATAATATCCAGCTGGGATCAACCTATTTCCAGCGGATGCTCGACAATTATGGCAGCTATCCGCTCGCCGTCGCTGCCTATAATGCCGGGCCGGGCAATGTGAACAAATGGCTCAAGGCCAATGGCGACCCGCGCACCGGCGAGATCGACATCATCGACTGGATTGAGGCGATTCCGATCTTTGAGACCAAGAATTATGTCCAGCGCGTGCTGGAAAATGCGGTGGTCTATGATCTGCTCAACCCGCAGCGTGCCCGGTCACAAGGCCAGGCGCGGATGAGCTGGTATCTGGGGCGCCGGCCGGGCGCGTGATCCCGGTTCACACAGGCGCACCCAGTGCCTAGCATCGTCCCCATGGACGCGCCCAATTACATCACCCCGGCCGGATACACCGTGCTGCGCGCCGAATATGACCAACTGCTTGGTGAGGAACGCCCGCGCATTGTCGATGTCGTATCCTGGGCGGCGGGCAATGGCGACCGATCGGAAAATGGTGACTATATCTATGGCCGCAAAAGGCTGCGCGAAATTGATCGTCGGCTCGGCTGGCTGTCGCGCCGGATGAAAGCAGCCAAGGTAATTGATCCGGCAGCACAAATCGATCGCAGCAGGGTGTTTTTCGGGGCGACGGTTACCCTGATCGATGATGATCACGCCGAGCGCATCGTTACCTTGGTCGGCGATGATGAGGCGGACGCAGGGGCGGGCATGATCGGCTGGAGCGCCCCCCTCGCCCGGGCGCTGCGCGGCGCCGGCATCGGCGACACCCGCCGCGTCACCCTGCCCGCCGGCACGCGCGATTATGAAGTCCTGGCCATCAGCTATCCGGTCTGGCGCGACCCGGAGGCGTCACCCTTTTCGACCGGCGCTGCGCGATTTGCGCCGGAATGTTCCGCGTGTATCCCACATCCGTGCTAGAGCGCGGTTAGGGCTCCCCCCAGATAGTTGTAAAAAGAGTAGCGTGATGAGTGTGATGCGACGCGTTTTTGTCACCGGCAAAGTCCAAAATGTCGGCTACCGCGCCTGGGCAATCCGCCGGGCACAAGCACTGCATCTGGCCGGCTGGGTCCGCAACCTGAAAGACGGGCGGGTTGAGATTTTGGTGGCGGGCGACGAAACCGCGGTCGAAACGCTGGTCGAGGAATGCCGGACGGGCCCAGAATTCGCCCAGATCGGCACCGTAATTGCCGAGATAGCAACCGACCCCGTGCCCAAGGGCTTTACCAAGCGGTTGACCGCCTGAACAGGCCATTGGCGGTCGTTCGCGGTTCTGGTAGATTATCAGCATGACCGAGATGGCGCTGCTCAACACCGCCCCTTTGCCGGTGAAGCTGAGGATCGAGGATTATCTTCTCCTCGATGCATCGGGTGCGTTCGAAGCGTATCGCAAGACCGAGCTGATCGATGGAGAAATCTACTTCATCAACGCGCAGCACCGGCCGCACGCGCGAATCAAGTCGCGGCTGTTCCGCGTCATGGCAGCGGCACTTGATAAGCTCGGTGTAGGCCTAGAAGCGATGGCCGAAGGGTCAGTCGCAATGCCACCAGACGGCGCACCTGAACCCGATATCGTGGTGACGAGCGAGCCCGAAGGCGACGGGCTGATCCCGCTGGCGTCGGTGCGCCGGATTGTGGAAATTTCAGACACGACATTGGCTTTTGATACCAAGCGCAAAACCGCATTATACGCGCGGAATCATGTGCCGGAATACTGGATCGTTGATGTCGAAGGAGCAACAATCCACCAGATGTGGGGCCCTGAGACTGACGGCTATGCGCAATCCCGGGCGGTGGCGTTTGGGGGGTGGATTGAGGCGGTCACGGTGGCGGGTTTGGTGGTGGAGACCCCGCGATGATGACCGTCCAGGAACCCCTCAATATTCCGCACCGGGCAAAACTGAAGGCGTGCAACTACCGCCTGCTCGTCGAGTCAGGGGCGCTTGATCGCTATGCGCGAACCGAATTGATCGATGGAGAAATCTGGGCGATGAACGCGGCCTATTCGGCGCATGCGAAGCTGCAATCCGCGATCTCGTTTGCGCTGATGTCGGCCCTGCGCGATGCGGCGTCGCCACTCATCGTGTTCACGGCGGTTTCGATCGACCTGTCCGACGACGCGACTCCGGAACCCGACCTCGTCGTGGCCGAGGATCATGACGATGGGCCGTTGCCGCTTTCCAAGGTCAAATTGGTCGTGGAAGTTTCGGACGCCACTTTAAGCACAGATTTGGGCCGTAAGGCTGCGCTCTATGCGACAGCTGGAATCCCTGAATATTGGGTCGCGGATGTCGAGGCGGAGGTAATCCACCAGCTATGGGCACCCGTGGGCGAGGCCTATACGCAGCGCCGCGAGGTCGCGTTTGGAGAGCGGATCGAGGCGGCGACGGTGGCGGGGTTGGTGGTGGAATCGGTGCAGCCATGAGCCTTCAAGATCGCCCGCAGCCCGGAAAATATCGCCTGACGATCGACGACTATGTTAGCCTGGCGGCGTCGGGCGCTTTTGGCGAGGCGCGTACCGAGCTGATCGATGGAGAAATCATCGTCATGGCCCCTGAATTTCGTCGCCACGCCTATATCCGTGACGAACTCGCCTATTGCCTGCGCCGCGCGCTCGAAGCGATCGGCAGCAATCTCTATGCGGCATCGGGCAGCGTCCTGTTCAACGACCACGCCATGCCACAACCCGATATTGTGCTCACCAGCGAACCCCGCGGCGATGGCCCCATCCCGATCGCGTCCGTGGCCCTGCTGGTGGAAGTGTCAGCATCGACGCTCAACGACGATCTCGGCCGCAAGGCGGCGCTATATGCGTTGGCTGGCGTGCCCGAATATTGGGTGGTGGATGTCGAGGCGAAGATCATCCACCAGCTCTGGGCACCCGAGGGCGAGGGCTATACGCAACGCCGCGAGGTGGCGTTCGGTGAGCGGATCGAGGCGGTGACGGTGGCGGGGTTGGTGGTGGAAGCCATCCAAGCATGACGGAAGCGACGGACAAAGCTATCCAGCCCTCCACAGAATTTGAACATTCCGGTCGCGGTCATAACTACCGCCTTCTTGATGTGTCTGGGTGTAACATTGAGCAGAAATCTAAGATATTTGAGTATGCTGCCGATGTCCGTAAGTTCGAAATAGAACGATTTTGGCATCGTTCACTTTTCTTTTGGGGTTTTATAACAACCGCCTTGGTTGCATATGGTGCGGCGACCAAAGACTATCCTAGACTTCAGTTCATTGCAGCGTGCTACGGATTTCTGTGCTCTTTGGCTTGGTCTCTCCAAAACAGAGGAAGCAAGTACTGGCACGAATCATGGGAATTGAAAGTTGAACAAGTTGAACGTGACATTCTCGGAACAAATCTGTTTTCAAACAAAGAGCCGATAAAAAACCCTAGTCACTGGCTCAGTGCAATGCGTTACTCATCCTCAAAACTGGTCATGGCGTTAGGCGACATCACGTGTTTTACTTGGCTAACGCTGGTCGTCCTATCTATGGAAATTGACTTAAACGCGCCGATTGAGCCGATGAAATTTTTCGTTTTTTTGCTACCTGTTTCTTTTCTTTACACCTGATTATCGGCGCGCGATCAACTTAGGCGTCAACGCGTCAGCTTCTTATACGCCAACCGCGTCGGCCGATCCGCCGCATCGCCCATGCGCCGCCGCTTATCTTCCTCATAACTCTCGAAATTTCCCTCGAACCATTCAACGTGCGAGTTCCCCTCGAACGCCAGAATGTGCGTGGCGAGGCGATCGAGAAAAAAGCGGTCATGGCTGATCACCACCGCGCAGCCCGCAAAACTCTCCAGCGCCTCTTCCAACGCGCGCAGCGTTTCCACGTCCAAATCGTTGGTCGGCTCGTCGAGCAGCAGCACGTTGCCGCCCTCCTTCAGCATCTTGGCCAAGTGCACCCGGTTGCGTTCGCCGCCCGATAACTGCCCGACCTTTTTCTGCTGGTCCTGCCCCTTGAAGTTGAACGCGCCGACATAAGCGCGGGTGCCGATTTCCTGCTTGCCGAAGCGAAAAACGTCGGAGCCGTCGGACACTTCCTGCCACACCGTCTTGTCGCCATCGAGATGATCGCGGCTCTGGTCGACATAGCCGAGCTTCACCGTCTGGCCGACATTGATCTCGCCTTCATCGGGCGTGTCCTGCCCGGTGATCAGCTTGAACAATGTCGATTTGCCCGCGCCGTTCGGCCCAATCACGCCGACGATGCCGCCCGGCGGCAGGTTGAAATCGAGATTTTCGAACAGCAGCTTGTCGCCATAAGCCTTGGTCAGCCCCTTGGCCTCGATCACATTATTACCGAGCCGCTCGGGCATCTGGATAAGGATCGCGGCCTTGCCGACGGTGCGGTTCTCCTGGGCGGCGACCAGCTCGTCGAACGCCTTGATGCGCGCCTTGGACTTGGTCTGGCGCGCCTTGGGGCTCTGGCGGATCCAGGCGAGTTCGTCCTGAATCGCCTTTTGCTTGCCCTGTTCCTCGCGCTCTTCCTGTTCGAGCCGCTTGGCCTTCTTTTCCAGATAGCCCGAATAGTTGCTCTCATAGGTGTAATAACGCCCGCGATCGAGCTCGAGCACCCAGTTGACGACATTATCGAGGAAATAGCGATCATGGGTGACGAGGATGACGTTGCCGGTATATTCCTTCAGGAAATTCTCCAGCCAGCTGACGCTTTCGGCATCCAAATGGTTGGTCGGCTCGTCGAGCAGCAGGATATCGGGCTTTTCGAGCAGCAGCTTGCACAAAGCCACGCGGCGCTTCTCACCGCCCGACAGGTTGGTGACCGGGCTGTCCCCAGGCGGGCAGCGCAGCGCTTCCATCGCGATTTCGAGCTGATTGTCGAGGGACCAGCCATCCGCCGCGTCGATCTTAGTCTGGAGATCGCCCATCTCCTCCATCAGCGCGTCGAAATCGGTGTCGTCCTGCGGATCGCCCATCTCGGCCGAGATCGCGTTGAAGCGCTCGACCATCGCGGCGATTGGGCCAGCGCCGTCGCGAACGTTGCCGATCACGTCCTTGGTCGGGTCAAGCTGCGGTTCCTGCGGCAGATAGCCGACCTTCAGACCCTCAGCGGCCCAGGCCTCGCCGCCAAATTCGGTGTCGATGCCGCCCATGATCTTCATCAGCGTCGATTTGCCCGAGCCGTTCGGCCCGATGATCGCAATCTTCGCGCCGGGGATGAACTGCAGGCTGATATTGTTGAGCACGGGCTTGGCGGCACCGGGGAAGGTCTTGGTCAGACCCTTCATCACATAGGTATATTGTACGGCCATGGCCGACGTGCTCCGTCGTTGAATGAATGCATGAAGCGTGGGAATTTCGAGCGCGGCATGTAGCGGGCGCGTTCAAGATTGGCAAACCCCGCTGGGGTCGCTACCCCATGGTCCGATGAGAAAAACAGCCCTGCTCGCCGCGCTCGCCGCCACCGCTCTCCCCTTTTCTGCCTTCGCGCAGGGTCGCCCCGCCCCGGCCCCGGCACCTGCGGTGTCCGCCGAGGTGGCCGCCCTTCGCGACGCAGCACTGAAGGATGATGTCGCTTATGACATTGTCGAAGGCCTGACGACTGAAGTCGGCCCCCGGCTGGCAGGCACCGAAGCGGAGGCACGGGCGCGCGACTGGGCGGCGAAAAAGCTCACCGCGCTGGGCTTCAAAAACGTCCGGATCGAAACGACACCGATGTCGGTTTGGGTGCGCGGTGTTGAAACTGGCGAGGTTGTCGCCCCCTTTCCGCAAAAATTGCATCTGACGGCGCTTGGCGGGTCCGGCGCGACACCGCCCGAAGGGATTACCGCAGAGATCGTCTATTTCCCCAGCTTTGCCGATCTGCAGCGCGCGCCTGAGGGCAGCCTGAAGGGCAAGATCGCCTTCGTCTCCAACGCCATGGTCGCGACCCAGGATGGGTCCAGCTATGGCCAGTTCGGCGCAGCGCGCTTTGTTGGCCCCGGGATTGCCGCACAAAAGGGCGCAATTGCGATGGTGATCCGATCGATTGGCAGCGATCATGGCCGTGGCCCGCATACCGGCCAGACTAATTTCCCGAAGGGCGTCGCGCCAATTCCTGCCGCCGCGCTGTCGACATCGGATGCCGATAACCTCTCCCGCATGGTGGCGCGGGGCAAACCGATCACGCTTCATCTGGTGCTCACGCCGCGTGAAACCGGCCAGCATGATACTGGCAACGTCATCGCCGAAGTGCCCGGCACCGATCCAAATGCAGGCCTGATCGTAGTCGGCGGCCATCTTGATAGCTGGGATCTCGGCACCGGTGCGATTGACGATGCATCCGGCGTCGCCATCACCGCAGCGGCGGCGAAGCGGCTGCTCGATGGCCCTGCCCCGCGCCGCACGATTCGCGTCGTCTGGTTCGGCGATGAGGAAACCGGCGGTGCCGGAGCGGCGGCCTATTTCGCGGCGCATAAGAACGAACGCCATGATCTGGTGGCGGAATCTGATTTCGGTGCCGATCGTATCTGGCGGGTGGAGTTCAACCTGCCCGACAGCGCGAAACCTGCCGGCGACCGGGTCGCCGCGGCACTCGCGCCGCTTGGGATTGTCCGCGGCACGGCATTGGGCGGCGATGGCGCCGATATCGCACTGCTGGTGAAATCCGGGGTGGCCGCGATCGATCTCAACCAGTCCGGCACCCGTTATTTCGATTATCACCACACGCCTGAAGACACGCTTGAGCGGATCGATCCCGAACAGCTGCGGCAAAATGTCGCGGCCTGGACCGCGATGCTGGCGGTAATCGCCAATGCGCCCGAAGAAATCGGCACCACCAAAGCCAAGCCCTGATCTTCAGCGCATCAAGCCGACGTCAAAATGGTCGTTAGATAAAGAGAGATCGGCCTAATTGTGGCGGGGCCAGCACCTCGCCTTGCGACGATAAGGCCAGATCAACGCCAGTTTCTGTGGGAGCAGATCGATGAAGAGCGCCATCACCGCCGCCGCCCTTGCTGTCGGAGTCATTACCCTTGCCGCCTGTGCGCGCTCGCCAGAAAGCGCCACCGTCGATAATGGCAGCGAGATCATTACGTCTAATATGGCGATGATGGCCGATAATATGGAAGAGCGGGCAGAAAGCATGTCCGATGCGATGGCCGCGAACATGATGGCCAGCGACGAAAACGCGATGGATATAGGCGCGGATGACGCCACGAGCGCGGCGGATGGCGCCGACCCATCCAATTCTACCCGAAAACGCTGATCACCCCGACCGGCGCAACCTGGCCAATCAATCAATCGATTTGCGCAGAAAACGGTCAATCACATTAGCGGTCAGCCGCGCCGGTCGGTGGGTATCCGCATCGATGCAGCACCAGCTCGATTGCACCTCGGCGAGCACTTCCTCGCCGCGCCGAATGATCGTCTGATAAAAGGCGCGCGCGCCGTGAACCTTCTCCAGCAGCACCGTCGCGACCAGATCGTCCGCCAGAAAGGCGGGCTTGCGATAGGTAATTTCGTGCTTCAGCGCGACCCACAAATGCGCGGCAATCGCATCGGCCGGCGCCAGCCTTTCCCAATGGCTGATAACCGCCGCCTGTACCCATTTGAGATAGCTGGCATTATTGACATGCCCCATGAAATCGATGTCGGCGGGATCAATGGCAACGCTGTAACTGTGCGGGATGGACTGTAGCATCATATGGCATCATAGCACGCCCACCGCGCCCTGACGAAAGAATCTCGGGGCAAATGCAAAATTTCCGGAGCAGCTTACCCCATGTCTTATAAGGATCCCGGCTTTAACGATCGCATCGCCAGCGCCGCCAAGGCCAAGCAGGCCGCGCTCGACAAGCTGAAGGCGCGTCCGCCGGTTGATGAAGCAGCCGTCGCTGCCAAGCTCGCAGCGCGTGCCGCCAAGGAAGCAGCCGATGCCGAGAAGCGCGCCGCCAAACAGGCCCAGCGCGAACAGGAAGCTGCCGAAAAGGCCGAACGCAAGCGATTGGAAGCCGAAGCCGAAGCCGCCAAGGTCAAGCCCGAACTGACCGAAGCCGAGAAAAAGGCCATTCGCGACGCCAAATACGCCGCCCGCAAACAGCGCAAGCGCTAAGCTGCATCGGCTGAGTTGACGCTCAGCCGATCGCCCTTGCGCTAGAAATAGGCGATCAGGCTGACCGCTGCGAACCTGGTGTCGCCGTTGCGCTGGGCATTGGGGGCTTGCCGCAGGAATGGCCCTTTGCGCAGATAAGTAAAGTCCACCTCGCCTCGCAAAACCTTGGGGATCACCCAATAGCGGGCGCGGATGTCGAACTGTTCGCCAGCATAATTGCCAGACCGGCCCAGCGGATCGCGCACCCCGGTCGTCGCAAAGGCATCGGTAATTTCGGGCACGACCAGCGCGCGCGCATCGACCATCCCGTCCCAGCGCTTGGTCGGCTTCACTTCAAGCCGAACGCCTGGCGACGAAATATTGGAACGGTTGATTTCATTGAAGATGCCGCTGGGCGAAAAATCAACCCGGCGCCCGCCGAACAGCGTATCGAACCGGCCAAAACTCCCGGTTGATCGAGTGCCGCTCGCATAATCATATTCGATCGCAACCCGCAGCGCCCATGGCCCATTGAAGCTGTGGCCGATACTAAAATGATAAAATCCCGCGGACACACGCCGCGTCGGCGCATTCGCGGCAAGGCCTGCGGAGATCGTGCCATATTGGACAGCGCCCTCGGCGTCCCAGTCGAACCTGCCCGGCGCGGGGTCGCGATACAGCCGGAAATCGAACGTGTGGAGGTTGCGATCCATTGTCTGGAATGCCCCGCTATCGCTTTCGACAAGGCGGAAATAGCCGATGTCGATCTTGCCCCCAGCAATCAGCTTGGGCGTCGTGACAAAGGCACCCCAGAGCACCAGATTGATGCTTTCCCGGTCAAGCTCGACACGATTGGCGCGAAGACCGGCCTGATCAGTCGGCAGCCGGGTCTGCGGCAGCACCCAGAACGCAGTCGCCGCTGCCCCCGACTTTGCCTTATGGTCGAACCGCAGACCGGTATAGCCATTGGCGGTGTTGCGAAATTCCTCGGACGTTACCAGCCGCGACGACCCCAATGAAATGATCATCCGCCCGGCCTGAAGCGACGTCGTGCTGCCCTTGCCAAGCACCCCGCCAAGATCCGCAGCAATATAGGCCTGGACTGGCTCGACCGCGTTGACTTCGCTGGTGGTCACCGGCGTGCCCGGCCCTGAATCATAAACCCGCGCGTCACGGATTTCGCCGCCAATACGGATCGGGTTGAAATTATATTCGGCAAACAGCGTGGTGCGCAGGCTCACCAGTTCGGATGCGCTGTCGAATCCCGGCCGGGCCTGACCGTCCAACGCTTCGAAGCGGACGCGCGTGCTGCCGTTGATCTTGAGATTGTCCGGCGCGCCAAGCGCTTCATATAGCGTCGGCGGATCCTTGGCGATTGCGGGCGCAGCCAGCCCAGTTGCAAGCGCAAGCGCCGCGATCCGCACCGTCGTTCGCGCCATTAACGGCTCGCGAGCAGGAACCGCCGGTCGAGCGGCTGGATCGGGCGAGCGTTGAACGGAAAGAATGTCGCGAACCTGTCGATCTGCGCTGCCGATGCGGTAATTGGCGTGCGCAAGATGACCCAGTCGACCGCTTCGGCGCACGGCGGTGTCGTCAGCGATCCTTCATAACGATCGAAACCGCGCGCGACCGGCAGCAGAGCACGCGGGTCAATCATCGGGCCGGTGCCAGTCTCACCCTCCTCGGCAGGGATCGCGGCGATCATCTTTCCCAGCGTCGGATTGCCCACGCCATTGGCGACCAGAACCCCCACCACGCCAAAGCCGCCATCGGTCAGCTTGTGAACGAAATGAATTTCAAGCGGGAAGCGCCGCCCGTTGAGCAAATGTTCGCTCGGATGATGGATATGGAACTGCGCAAGCGCATAGGTCTTGCCGCCGACTGCAAAGCTGCTGCCGGGGGGCGCATCATATTGCACCGTATGGCCGTTATTCGTGGCGCGGATCGCCAGCGGTTTCCACGCAATCGCCAACCTGCCCAAATCGGCGGGAATAGCGTCCTTCAGGTCAATAGGACTTTCCTGCTCACCGCTATTGCAGATCACATAATCCTTGCTGAGCGTCGACCAGTGATCCGGGCCGGTCGGGCCGGTATAGCCCCATTCAACATGCGCTGCCCGCTCACCGCTGGCGACCTCGACTGCCTTGGCAGCTGGCGTTTCGGGTGCCGTTTGCGCCGCCACCTGCACGGCGATGCCGCCGGACGCGACCAGCCCCAGCAGCGTCAGGACTTTGCCGCTGTTCTTGTTGGGAGGCATATTTTTGAGGGCGTGCATGGTCTGCCTCGCTGCATTTTGCTGTGCCAACGCTGCCTAGTGTTCAGCGCCTGCGCAAGTCTGCACCCTCATCAATGGCCCGCCCCCTACACCGCCAGCGCAAGAATCAGAAAAGGACCTTTAAAACTGCAAACCGATCATGTTCGCAGATCGGCTTTTTCAAGTCGCGTCGGGCAGCGGGTGATGTGATGGCGTGGATGCCCCCTACACAGCCAGGGCTATGCAATAATGGGGCTGTTACAGGCCCATGCATCGGGGGGATGTGGCCAAACAAGAACCAAAGATCACGCCAAAAGGCAGATTATCAATTGTTTGGATAAGAAATGGTCGGGGAGACAGGATTCGAACCTGCGACATCCTGCTCCCAAAGCAGGCGCGCTACCAGACTGCGCCACTCCCCGACGCTGGGGTGCCCTAGGGGGCATCACGATCGAGTGCAAGCAACATATCCGTCATCAGACTAGCGCCGATCGGAAGAAGCTGGTGGGCCCGGCAGGACTCGAACCCGCAACCTAGCCGTTATGAGCGGCCAGCTCTAACCATTGAGCTACAGGCCCCACCGCCCGCACGCCTAGCGGAGGCAACCGCTGGAGAGCAAGCCTAGCCCGCTGCCGTAAGGAGATCAGCAAGCGTAATGGGTCGCCCACCGCGCAAATCGAGCATCGCCAGCACCTTTTCCCACCAGCGATCAAAAGCGGCGAGATCGGTCCGGTCGCGAACATAAGGGGTGTGGCCGGGAACCAAGGACGGCGAGTGGAATGAGAAATTGAGCAAGGGCAGCCCTTCGCCCAATGCGATTCTTACCGCCTCCAGCGCATCGGCAAGCGGCATACCCTCTGGCGTCAACGCAACCCGCGCGAGCATGCCGGTGCGGGCAAACAGCCCACGCCCGCGCGGCACCCGGCCCAGCCCCGCATAAAGCGGTTGCCCTGCCCGCCGGAGAAGACCGGTAAAAATCGTGGTCAGCGGCAATTCGATCATGCCACCGATTCGGAACGGCGCATTATCGATCGCGGAAAAATCCGGCCCGCCTTCCGACGCATAGCTATAGCGCGCGCGCATCGAGCTATCGATCCGGTAGCCCCGCGCCGCCAGCAGCGCGACGGTTTGCGGGCCGATGCCATAACGCCCGGCGCGATATGCAATCGGGGGCACGCCAAAAGCATCGGTGATGGCCGCTGTCAGTGAATCGAGCTTGGCCGCTTCGAGCGTCATCGGCAGGTTGCCGGGAAAGCTGTTATGCGGCGTCACCGCTTCATCAAAGGGCGGGTTGACCCAGGGGTGGAGCTGCGTGCCGATCGTCGTGCCCCCCTGCCCGATCAGCGACCGCAGAATATCGACGGCGGCTGGATTGCTGACAATCGGGTGATCGATCATGAAATTCAGCGGTACGCCAGCCGCAGCGAAGCGGGCATGCGTGGCCGGCAATGCTGCGACCGCAGTCGTCGCGCGCGACTCCCGCGATAGCGGCGCGTGCCAGTCAAATTCCTCTTCGGTATCGACAAAAACGGTGAAGCGCGTGCCGAAATCAGCCGGCCAAGCGATCAGATCGGCTGGTGCAGGCAGCGGCGGACGATACCCGCCCGCGACATTTACCGGAGGATCACGCACCGGCACGATCAGATGGTTGAAACTTGGCCCACACCCTGAGTGAAGGCGGCGGGCAGCCGCAAAGTCAAGCGATCAACGCCGATCGTCAGGCTGCCGCCGAGCTCAACCGCCAGGTTTCGCGCGAGCCGCAGCGCAAAGCCGGTGCCAAGCAGGGGCGCTCCTTCAATTTCGGCCTCGCTTTCGGCGTCAATCGCGAGCAACGCATCGCCGGGATAGGCCGCCAATGCGCGTGGCCGACCGATGTGGACAGCGACCGTGTCTTCGCCTTCGCGGCCCAGCCGGATCGCAATCGTCTCGCCAGCACTGCCAGCAGAAACCAAAGCCGCAAACAGCCGGGTGAACAACCGATCGACCGCACGATCATCGCCCTTGATCGCAACATCGCCGGCATCGATATCAAGCAGGATAGACGCCTGACGCAATGTCGCCAGCGGCGCTAGGTCATGCACGATTCGCTGCAGCAACAGCCCGACCGGCACCTCAGTCGGGCGCAAATCCAGCGCCTGGGCTTCAATCCGTGCTGCCATATCGAGATCATCGATTGCGCCGAGCAAGCCCATTGCCTGATCACGGATCGTTTCGGCATAATCGCGATATGGGCCTGGCACGGGGCCAAGCAATTCGCCCTCAATCATCTCAGCAAAGCCAGCAATCGCGGTTGTCGGCGTGCGGAGTTCGTGCACCAATTGGCGCAGCGAATCGATCGCGGGGGAACGGTCGCCATGATCGGGTTCGGCTCGCTCGTCAGCCCGGGGGCGGCGCGCAGTGCCACGATAGCCGGTGAAGCGTCCGGTTGCATGATCGAACACCGGCACGCCCGAAATCCGCCATTGGCCTGCCGCATCGGACTGGCCGTCAATCAGCAAGCGCGCATCGGCAAAGGCAGATCGGCGGCGATAGGCACCAGCCGCCACACCATCAACCTTCGCAGCGTCGATGCCACTGGCGAGATCGAGCGAGATGCCGATCACTGCTGCCCGCGCAACGCCTTCTACCCACCGGATCGTGCCTGCTGCATCGGTTTCAAACCGGAAGCCTGAACGCGGGGCGATTGATGCGGCGACATCATTGGCGGCCAATGTCTCATCATCGGGCCGCCCAGTTTCCTCACGCTGCCGGTTGAAGGCATCGATCCGCGCGACAAGATCAGAGATCTGATAAGGTCCGCGGGGCGCAATATCCTGGCCATCGCCGACTAACGGCGCGGCCGGCGCAGCCACTGCCGCTGCCGATAGGTCATCGACAGGCGCGGTAATCGGCGCTGGCTCAACGAGCGCCAGCGGCACTGGCGCTGAAGTTGGCTCGCTCTCAATTAGCGCCACAGGAGGCAGATCGCTGTCGGGCAACGAGGTAGTCGTCTCGGCGGCCGCTGGCGCGGGATTTTCCGGCACGATTTCTTGCGGCGCCACATCGTCTTGCTGGCGCAGTGCCTCGACAACCACGGGCAAGCCAAAGGCGACGGTGGCAATCGACACAAACGACCACTCGCTGCTGGTTTCAGCTGGCACATCCGCAACGCGCTCGACAGGCGCTGGCGTTGGCACGGCTTCGGCCGCTGGGGCCGGTGCGGCGGGTGGCAGCGTGAAGGCTGGCTGCACATTGGGCAAGCGGAGCGCCTGGGGCCTGGTCGGCGCGATCGCCGGACGCGCCGCAATCACCGATGTCCAGTCAATCGACAGCGGTTGTGCAACATCCACGGATTCAGACAAAGCATCAGGCTGCTTCTCAAGCAGCGTCTCCGGCACATCCGCAATCGCCGCTGCACTTTCCAAAGTGCCTTCGGGCACGATGGGCGCAGATTCTATTGCCGAGACCGGCGCAAGGTCAGGCGCAGGCTCTATTTCAGGCTGCATCACGGCCTCAACCGCCGACGAGGCAACCTCTTCTGGTCCAGTCAATGGTTCGGGTGTGCCGCTCGTCCCAGTGGGCGCGAGCATCAACGGCGCGGCTGTGACTGCTGTCGCGACTTCAGCCAAGGGCGGCGACATTGGCAAGGGTGCCGGATCAGAAACTGGATCGACATCAACCGAGTCGGTGATCGGTTCGCCCGAAATAATCGGGTCCGCTTGCGCTTCAACTGTATCGATGACGGCCTGATCGACGGGTTCGACCGCCGTTTCAGCGGCAACATCGGCCTCAGTGGCGAAAAACAGCGGCTCGGGCTGCGCTTCAGCAGCAGCCTCTGGCGCGAACTCGGGCACTTGCGTAGCGTTCAACGGGGATACGCCAGGCAGCGCCGCCGGCAGAATGAAATCAATCGGCCCGTAGCTTTCCAGTGCTCGACTGACTTCGGCGGGAAGATCACGGCGATGGCGCAGCACCGATCGCGCCGCCGGCGTCATCTCCGGCAGCATTGATATCCATTCGTCGCTGCGCAGATCAGCCATGCGCAGCACTGGCGCAGCAATCGCCAGATCTTCTTCGGCAAAAAGGCGGACTAACGGTGCAGGCGGACGCGCAAAGGCAAGCGCTCTGGCGCTCGCTGCGCGAATGGGTGACGGCACCTGCGGTCGGATCGAGCGCAACCGCGCCATCGCCATTTCACTGGCCGGCGCACGTCCGCGACCAATTAAGTCAACCAATTGGCGCCAGGCAGTCTGGGCGCCGAACGGGGTCGACATATCGGCCGTGAGTACAGTTTCCAGGCTATCGTCGAAACGCAAATCTACAGTGCCTTTTGCCGCCACGCGGGGGCGTGTCGTAACGATTTCTTAACCGCATTGGCGGGGCTGTGGGAACTGCTGTTTTTGGCACGTCGCAATGTGGGACAATTGCGTTTGCCAGCAATTATATTATGTCGGTGCTGGTTGGCAGGATGGAAAAAATCCGCATCGAGGGAACGTAAATAATGGCATTCGACCGCATCGATCGGCAAATTCTCGAATTGCTACAAGACGATGGCCGTATGACCAATGTTGAACTGGCCGAACGAGTCGGGTTGACGGCGCCGCCATGCCTGCGCCGCGTCCGCGCGCTTGAGGAACAAGGCGCGATCAAGGGCTATCACGCTAGCCTCGATGCGGCGACTCTCGGTTACCCAATCACTGTTTTTGCTCTGGTCAGCCTGCGCAGCCAGGCCGAGCAAGACCTGACGGCGTTCGAAGAATATGTCGACGCGATTCCCGAAATTCGCGAATGCCATATGCTGAACGGCGAGATCGATTTCATTCTGAAGATTGTCGCGACCGATTTGAAGGCGTTTCAGGATATTCTGACAACGCACCTCACCCCTGCCCCCAATGTCGCCAGCGTAAAGACATCGCTGACAATCCGCACCGCCAAGGCCCTGCCCGGCATCCCGGTGATCCCAGACGCCTAGGCCCAATGCAAAAAGGGGGCGGCATTGCGGCCACCCCCTCATTGATACTGTGGGTAAACGCGTCGATCAGGACGTTGCGGGCGTCCCGCCAAGATCGAGCCATGCCAGCCAGAAGGCGGCGATCTGATCACGCGGTTTGGCCTTAACCAGCGCAAAGGCGGCGCGGGCATTCGCGGTATCGCGCATCAGCGCATAGGCGATGCCCAACCGGGTGTTGACTTCATCCGGCTTGCTCACACCCTTGCCGAGCCCAACCTTGTATAGTTCGACCGCCTTAGCATAATTGCCCTCGCCCAGATAAGCGTCAGCGACCGCAATGGAAGCGATCCCCGTTGCCGATGCCCGGGCGCGCGCCTCACGCGGAGCGACCGGGCCATCCAGCTTGATCGCACTGGACGCCGCAGCATATAGCGCCTTATCGTCTTCACGGGTCAACGCCATCTTGCCCGACTTCGTGCCTTCGTCGAGCACGGCCTTGGCTTCCACCGGCAGACCGCTGGTATTCAAATACAGCGCATATTGGCCATAATCGGCAAGATCGGCGAGTGCATTATTGGCGCGTAGCAGGCGGAAGAGGTCAATCTTCTGCTGCTTGTCGAGCAGATCGCTACGCTTGCCCGAGAAGCCGAAATAGATGACCAGCGTGCGCCAGTTTTTGGCGCTTGGATATTGCTTCAGCTTGTTTTGCGACCAGCGAATGAAATCATCGAATTTATCCGCCTGCGCCAGGCGCGGGATGATATAATCATACCAGGTCTCAGGCGGCTTGCGACCAGCGGCAATCTCAGCGTCGATCGCCTGCTGCATGTCGGCAGCACCGCCCATCACATCACCACCCTCGATCCGCGCCTTGACGAGCGTGAGCTGCAAATCAGGATTGGTCTCGCCCAGATCGCGTGCCTGCTTCAACAAAACCGCCGATGCGGCATAATTTTTTTGATCATATTGAATAAGGCCAAGCCGGAACGTGAAGCGCGCCCGATCAGTAGCAAGGGTCTTGGGATTGGCGATCAGCGCCTCAAGCGGCTTGATGAGGGCAATCTCACCCCGACGATAAGCGGCTGAATCTCCGTTGGAAGCGGCCTGAACACGATCACTTTCCAGCTGAAGCCTGAAAATCTGCGCGAAGTATATTTCGTCTTCGGATTTCGCGATCGCTTCGGCGGCGACCACAGCAGGTTCGGCTGCGGCGATGTTTTTGGCCTTTAGCGCGGTCTGCGCTTCAAGTGCTGGCTTGCGGAATTCGGCGCTGAGTACGGGGCCCTTGGGCGCCTCTTCCTTCTTCTTCGCGTCTGCGGGGGCGACGGCGACAATCGAGCTCGCGCCGATCATCAACGCTGCAGCAAATCCTGCCTTCGAAAACGTGATCATGTAAAACTCTCCTCGAGCCGTGTTCAGCCTGCGTTGCGCCGTGCCATACCGATGGTCCCGGTCCCGCACAAGCAAACCCAATGGCTTTCCTGCTGCCCAGCGACTGAATGACGATTGAACGCGCCAATCCGCAGGGGCACCGGCGCAAAGCGCTTTGACCAGCATCGCCCTGCCCGCTAGCAGGCGGGCATGATCGCCGTCCTTTCCCCCGCCAAAACACTTGATTATGCCAGCCCCCTGCCGCCGATTGCGCCAACCCGGCCACGGTTCGACGCTGAGGCCAGCCAGTTGGCGACTGCTGCTGCCAAGCTTGGCAAGAAGCGCCTCGCGGCGCTGATGGATATTTCGGACAAACTCGCCACGCTCAATGCGGATCGCTTTGCGGGCTTTGAAGGCCAGCCCGAACGCCCGGCGCTGTTCGCCTTTGCCGGCGATGTATATACCGGTTTCGAAGCCAAGACGCTCGATCTGCCGGCGATCGAATTCGCCCAAAACCATGTCCGCATGCTCTCTGGCCTTTATGGCCTGTTGCGTCCGCTTGACGCGATGCGCCCCTATCGGCTCGAAATGGGCACGCGCTGGGCACCCCGCCGCAAAAGCCTCTACGCCTATTGGGACACACGAATCGCCAAGGCGCTTGCTGATGACGTCGCGCAAGAAGGAACAGGCGTTGTGCTCAATCTCGCCAGCCAGGAATATTGGCATGCCGTCGCCGGCAAATTGCCCAAAACCGTCCGCGTGATCGAGGTGGAATTTCGCGAACCCGGCCCGGATGGCCCGCGCTTTGTGAGCTTCAACGCCAAGCGGGCGCGCGGGATGATGGCGCGTTGGCTGTGCGAACACCGCATCGACGCCATCGACGCGATGAAGGGCTTCGACAGCGATGGCTATCGTTTCGACGCCGAGGCAAGCGAGGGTGATCGCTGGCGCTTTAGCCGGACATGAGCGCAGCGGTTATCATCGGCGCAACGGGCGGGATCGGCGGCGCGATCGCGGATGCGCTGGAGGAGGAAGGCGCGTTCAAGACGGTTCACCGCTTCGCCCGATCGGGCGTTGGTGACGGGCATATCGACATTACCGATGAGACAAGCATTGCCGCTGCTGCAGCGCTTGTTGCGAAAGGCCCTTCCCCGACCTTGGTCTTTGTCGCGACCGGCATTTTACATGACCCGGCGCACGGCCCCGAAAAGGCACTGAAGGAGCTGGACGCGACCTGGCTTGCACAGGTCTACGCCATCAACGCGATCGGCCCCGCGCTCGTCGCCAAGCATTTCCTGCCGATCATGCCCAAGGCAGGCCGCACGGTGTTCGCCGCGCTGTCGGCGCGCGTTGGCAGCATCTCAGACAATCGCCTCGGCGGCTGGCACGGCTATCGCGCATCAAAAGCCGCGCTCAACCAGCTGATCCGAACAATCGCGATCGAGGAACGCCGCCGCAATTCGAGTTCGATCGTCGTCGCGCTGCATCCGGGCACGGTGGACACCGCACTGTCGAAGCCTTTTCAAAGCAATGTCGCGCCGGGGCATCTGTTCGACGCGGGCCGCGCGGCGGTGCAGTTGCTCGACGTGCTCGATGGATTGCGCCCACCGGATAGCGGCAAACTGTTCGCGTGGGATGGGGTTGAGGTTTCGCCCTGAGCGCGAGCCGATTTGTTCGCGCGGAGGCGCAGAGGGCGCGGAGAGGACGGACGGTCGATCTGGTCGTGAGGCCCTGAATGCCGACGACCGAGATTGGTTAAATGCAATCGCTTCACCTCCAATGTGCCCCCTCGACGGCGGGGACACAGCCTGGGAGTGTGGGGTTGGACATGCCCCGCATGTCCAAGGATCGTCCGGGGGACGATCCGGCCCCACGCTCGCCTTCGCGGGAGCACTATTGCAACATCCGCAATTGGAGACCCGGAATGGCCGACCGTGGTAGAAGGCGGACCGGCAGCTTCTAGGAAGTCCGGCCCGAATAGCGGACGCTTCGATGTGAGGCGAGTAGTCGCATGAGTAGGTCACGCACCGAGCAAGCTCCTATGGCCCGCATGCCCTAAGCCTTGCGCGCAACAATCGTGAGCCAATGCCCTTGGAGGCCATCGTTCCCGCCGCCCTTTGTTTCGCTCACGGCGACGTCGGCCCATGGTGCTGTAGCCTGGTAGACCTGAAGTGCCTGTGTATATTAGAGATAGTTGAAATAGCGACCGAAGGAGTGTCGGAGTGTAACGACAATGTCTTCGCCTTCCAAAATCAAAAAATCATCGGATCAGCCGGAATGGTTATTACTCTTAGCTATTTTGACACTTACGGGCAATTCAATATAGTATCGCCCATCAGGGGTCTGTTTTGTAGCACAGAATGTGAGTGGAGCGGACCAGATCATTCTTCCATCTTCAATAATTGGAGCTTCAATAGGGAATTGACAATGCCGCACGCGAAAGAAAGGGCGCCATTTACCCTCACCACCTTTGGAGATTGCGAGATAGATTGGATCGATGATACGCATCACACACATTCCACCAAGTACGCCACCCATAACAATCAAACCGCCTGATACCGTGATCAAGAGAGGAAGCTCGCTTGTAAAAGGCACGTCACTGAAACGCGCAATCATTACAGGCAGAGAAATACCGATGACCACCATGATCAAACCCGCGATGACGCCAGACCGAATTTTTCGCTGATCATGGACAACTTCGATAGGGAGCTGCGTAGGAGGCATCTCTGTGTATTTCCATTGTGGTTGCCGCGCTAGGCTGGCGAAAGTTTTGGAATTTGCAAGAGATATCAGTCTTTTCTCCAAGTGGGTGCTGTCAGAGCAATTTGGCAGTCGGCATACGGAGTTGCTAGCGGCTGCAGGTGGATGAAAGACCGACACTGGGTAGGAAATAGCCAAAACCGGCTTCGCCCTTTGACCGTCTGTCAAACTACCCTATCCTCCCGAAACATGCCGGTCAGCTACCGGCACAACATTCGCCGAAAAACAGTTGGTCAGCGAACGGCGGCTTACAAGAAGCTGTGGATCGCCGCTGAACGACTGGGATTGGGCGACACCCGACTGGCAGCATTCACTGGCCCAGGTCTCAACACCCTTGGCGAAGCCGCCAACCGAAGCGCCCGATAAACACCACCCCTCCGCGCCCTCTGCGCCTCCGCGCGAACCCAATCCTTGCTCCCCCAACACACTACGCCCAGCTCCCGATCAACACCCCCCCCTCGCGCACGCGCGCACGCGTGACAAATGCGGAAGGGCGGTCTAAACCGTCACACAACAGAAACACCCATCCGAAAGCGCCAGAAATTGACCGACGAGACACTGCTCGCCGACCCTTCCGATATTTCCCCGATCTCGATCGTCGACGAGATGCGGTCGAGCTATCTCGACTATGCGATGAGCGTCATCGTCGCGCGGGCGCTGCCCGATGTGCGAGATGGGTTGAAGCCCGTCCACCGCCGCATCCTTTATGCGAGCCAGGAGGGCGGCTTCGTCCCCGGCAAGCCGTACCGCAAATGCGCCAAGATCGTCGGCGACGTGATGGGCAATTACCACCCGCACGGCGACAGCTCGATCTATATGGCGCTCGCCCGACTTGCCCAGGATTGGGCGATGCGCGTGATGCTGATGGACGGCCAGGGCAATTTCGGGTCGATGGACCCCGATATGCCTGCCTCGATGCGCTACACCGAGGCGCGGCTGACCAAGGCGGCGATGATGCTGCTGAGCGATATCGACAAGGATACCGTCGATTTCGCGCCGAACTATGATGGCTCGCGCGAGGAACCGACCGTCCTCCCGGCGCGCTTCCCCAACATCCTCGTCAACGGCGCGGGCGGCATTGCGGTCGGCATGGCGACCAACATTCCGCCGCATAACCTGGGCGAAGTCATTGATGCATGTCTGGCGATGATCGACCGCTCGGTCGATGGCGGTGATCCGCTGACGATCGAAGAGCTGATGGAGATCGTCCCGGGCCCCGATTTCCCAACGGGCGCGATCATCCTTGGCCGCACCGGTTGCCGCAATGCCTATGCCGAGGGGCGCGGATCGATCATCGTGCGCTCGCGCTACAAGATCGAGGAAGGGCGCGGCGACAAGCGCTCGATCGTCCTCACTGAAATCCCGTATCAGACCGGCAAGAACGGCCTGGTTGAAAAGATCGCCGAAGCTGCCAAGGACAAGCGCGTCGAGGGCATCAGCGACATCCGCGACGAATCGAACCGCGAAGGCGTGCGCATCGTCATCGACCTGAAGCGCGATGCGACCCCTGAAGTGGTGCTCAACCAATTGTGGCGGCACACCCCCGCGCAATCGAGCTTCCCGGCCAATATGCTCGCGATCCGCGGCGGCCGGCCCGAAACGCTCAACCTGCGCGACATCATCGAGGCGTTCGTTAAATTCCGCGAGGAAGTGATCACACGCCGCTCGAAATATGAGCTGCTCAAGGCCCGCGAGCGCGCGCATATCTTGCTCGGCCTCGTGATCGCGGTCACCAACATGGACGAGGTCGTCCGCATCATCCGCGGTTCCGCCAACCCCGCCATCGCCCGCGCGTCGCTGGCCGCGCGCGAATGGCCGGTGGCGGAAATCCTGCCCTATATCCGGCTGGTCGAAGCGGTCGAGGCCGAGGTGGAGGGCGATACCTACAAGCTCTCCGACTTGCAGGTCCGCGCGATCCTGGAGCTGCGGCTCCACCGGCTGACCGCGCTTGGCCGCGATGAGATTGGCGACGAGCTCAAGACGCTGGCCGAATCAATCACCGAGTTGCTTGCGATCCTGGGTGATCGCGTAAAACTCTATTCGGTGATGCGCGAGGAACTGGTCGAGGTGCGCGCGATGTTCGCCACCCCGCGCAAGACCGAAATCGCCGCCGCCGCCGACGGGATCGAGGACGAAGACCTGATCGAGCGCGAGGAGATGGTCGTCACCGTCACCATGCAGGGCTATATCAAGCGCACCACGCTCGACACTTTCCGCGCGCAGAAGCGCGGCGGCAAGGGCCGCGCAGGGATGGCGACCAAGGACGAGGATATCGTTACCGAGCTGTTCGTCACCAGCACCCACACGCCCGTCCTGTTCTTTTCCACCCACGGCAAAGTCTACCGCATGAAGGTGTGGAAACTGCCCGAGGGCGGTCCCGCCACGCGCGGGCGGCCGATGATCAACCTGCTGCCGCTGGCGGAGGGCGAGAAGATTTCCACCGTGCTGCCTCTGCCCGAGGATGAGGCGGAATGGGGCGCGCTCCACGTGATGTTCGCGACTGCCAAGGGCAATGTGCGGCGAAATTCGATGGATGCCTTCACCAGCGTGCCGTCGAACGGCAAGATCGCGATGAAGTTCGAGGGCGAGGACGCTGACGACCGGCTGATCGGGGTGGCGTTGCTCGACGAGGCGGACGATGTGCTGCTCGCGACGCGCGCGGGCAAGGCGATCCGCTTCCCGGGCGATGACGTGCGCGAGTTCCAGAGCCGCAATTCCACCGGCGTGCGCGGGGTGCGGCTGGCCGAAGGCGATGAAGTGATGTCGCTATCGATCCTCCACAAGGTCGGCGCATCGCCCGAGGAGCGCGAGGATTATCTGCGCTTCGCCCCGTGGAAGGGCGACAAGGACGGCAGCATCGCGATGACGCAGGCACGCTATGAAGAACTCGTCGAACGCGAGCAGTTCATCCTGACCGTCTGTGCCAATGGTTATGGCAAGCTATCGTCAGCCTATGAGTATCGCCGCACCGGGCGTGGTGGCCAGGGCATCACCAATATCGACAATATCGCGCGCAACGGCCCCGTCGTCGCCAGCTTCCCTGCGGCGAAGGGTGACCAGCTGATGCTTGTCACCGATCAAGCCAAGCTGATCCGGATGCCACTGGCCACGATGCGCGTGATCGGCCGCAATTCGGCGGGCGTAAAGCTGTTCGACGTCGGCAAGAACGAGCTGGTGGTGAGTGCGGCGAAGATTACGGACAGCGATGATGAAGACGGCGGCGAGACTGACGTGCCCAACACCAACGGACCGGCAGATTCAATCGAGCCTTGAGTCGATGTCCATGCGCTGATGCAGGATGCGGACGATCTCGATCGAGCGGTCGCGTGAGGCAAAAATGATGAGGTGCGACCCGCACGGAAACCGGCGGAGCGACGCATGCCGTTGGCTCGCTGGCTGTCCCATGCGCGGATCGGCGGCAAGGCGTGAGAACATGGCGATGATTTCGCCAGTGTAGCGTTCGGCCTGGTCCGCGCCCCAGGTCTCTTCGCTATAACTGAAGATGTCGGCGAGATCGGCGTCGGCGGCGGGACGAAGATCGATCGACCTCACTCAGAGGTCGCCTCTCCGGCGCGCGCTGCTCGCATTCGCGCGAAAAATTCATCGGGATCGAACGGCACCGCGGGCCCGCTGGCAAGCCCCGCATCGATGGCAGCATCAAGCTCGGCCAACTTCTTCTGCCGCGCCTCCACCAGCCGCAACCCTTCGCGAACAACTTCGCTGGTTGACCCGTAACGTCCGCTCGCCACCAGATCGGCGGTGAACTTGACCCAGTGATCGCTGAGCGCGATTGACGTGTTGCGCATCGTGGCATACCTCCGGCGGCTCAATTACCAAGATTGGGTAACGCATGCAAACCCCCGTCGCCAACCTCGTCGCGTACAAGGTGCTGACCGCCGATCAGATGCAGGTCCTGGAGCATGAGGGCAGTTTCGTCGGCGCACCGATCGATCTTGCCGATGGCTATATCCACCTCTCCACCCACGCTCAGCTAACTGAAACGGTCGATAAGCACTTCGCCGGGCAGACCGGGCTGTGGGTCGCCTCGGTCGATCTCGAGGCGCTCGGCGCGGCGGTGAAGTGGGAGGAATCACGCGGCGGGCAACTGTTCCCGCATATTTATGCCCCGCTGCCGTTGTCGGCCGTGCTGGCTTATGGCGAGTTGACGCGCGACGACGCGGGCAATGTCCAATTGCCGGTCGCCGGTTGAGTCGGAGGGAAGTGCCGGTGCGGTTCGCCTGGATAATGCACCGGCTGCTGATGCTCGCGGCGGCGATCCTTCTGGTCACCTCGCCGTCACTCGCGCGCAAACCCCGCCCCGCCGCTCTCCCCCGTGTGGAGCTCAACACTACGCTTGGCGCCATCGTGATCGCGCTGGAAACCCGCCGCGCACCAGCGACTGCCGCCAATTTCCTCGCCTATGTCGATGATGGCCGTTTTGATGGCACGGTTTTCTATCGGGCTGCTCGCCGCAAGGCCGATCCGCGCTTTGGCTTCGTCCAGGGCGGCATTCAGACCGATGCGCGCCGTATCCTGCCGCCCTTCCCGCTCGAGACAACCGACAAGACCGGTGTGCTCCACCTTGACGGCACGATATCGATGGCGCGGCGCGAGGATCCGAAATCAGCGGGCGGCAATTATTTCATTTGTGTCGGCCCCATCCCCAGCATGAATGCCAGCCCCGATCACAAGGGCTATGCCGCCTTCGGCCATGTTGTTCAGGGTATGGACGTGGTCCGCAAGATCCTCGCACAGGAAACAGGCGGCGGTAGTGATGCGATGCGCGGGCAATTGCTGCGTCGCCCGGTACGGATCATTACCGCCCGCCGACTCGACGGAACGCCAAAGCCAACCGGCAAGGTCAAACCATGGCTGATGAAGGTTCCGCGCTGACGATCGACGGCCGGCGATGCGCAATCCTCTGGCGGGGCGACCGTCAAGCCGGACAACGCACTGATTTGGGCCCCGGCCCATATTCCCAAACGGGCACTGAGTCCCCATAAAGGATAAGCCCCACCCGATTCAGCGCGTTAGTGAAAGAGTTGCCCACCCATGGAAATCGACCGGATCCTTCGAACCGAAATCCAAGAAGCGATCGCCGCGAAGCGCGCTGCCGGGGAGGTGCTCGATGCGCACGCGCTGGCCATCGAGATCACTGAAAAATGGGAAGAGCCCAAGGGCCGTGGTTCAGGCAACTGGCTCTATCAAACCCGCGATAGCTTACGGGCGAATATCGAAGCAATTATCGCCGAAGGGGCATGATTCGGTTTCTGCCGACGGCTTGCTGCAGGGCGCCGACCACCCCCACCGCAATCAACGCCTGCCCCCCGAAATAGAGCGGCCATACCAGCAAATCTGGAATGATTGACTGCCGCAACGGCCCAAGCTGCGCGAAGATCAACAAATCGCTCACCGCAAACAATAACGCCCCAAGCGACACTCGCCCCCGCGGAAAACGGCTGAGCCACGCCAGCGCTGCCATCGCGCCCAGCCCCGTGGCATAGAGCGCAATGCCCGGTGCAGCCGCGCGATCCGCCGGGAAGACGAAGGCGAGCAAAGGGATGACGATCAATCGCCCGATCGCGATTGGCGCATCAGCGCGCCATCTGAGCGGGCGCAGGTTGCGGGCATAGAGCACCATTGCGACAAGGTGCCCGGCAAGAAACGCCAGCGCGCCAGTCGTCAGCCCCGCTGTCTCCAGCAGAACATCCCCTGCGGCGCCAAGCGCCAAGACCGCTGCGAGCAACCAGCCATCGACCGACCGCGCCTGCACCGCCGCCCAGACTGCGAGCAGCGCAACACCCGCGCCTTTCCACACGATGACCAGCGGCTCATCCGGCAGCAGCCACGATGCGGGGAGATAGCTCGCCCCCGCCAGCACCGCAGCCCCAAGCAATAGCAATCGCCAACCGGTCATTTCAGCCCCTGCATGTTCGCTGCATGGCTGGCAGAGAATGCCCCCTTTGTCATCGGTGCATCGCCCCGCTATCAGCGCCAGCATGACACATGACGTCCATATCATCGGCGGCGGCCTCGCCGGATCAGAGGCAGCCTGGCAGATCGCTGAAGCGGGTTTCCGCGTAAAGCTCTCCGAAATGCGCGGGTCCGGCGACATGACCCCCGCCCACCAGACCGATGGCCTGGCCGAACTCGTCTGCTCGAACAGCTTTCGCTCCGACGATGCCGATCGCAACGCCGTGGGGCTGCTCCATGCCGAGATGCGCGCGCTGGGGTCGATCATCATGGCGCAGGGTGATGTCCACAAGGTGCCGGCCGGCTCCGCGCTGGCGGTTGATCGCGACCATTTCTCGGCGGGCGTGTCGGCGATCCTGCTGGCGCATCCCAATATCACTGTGGTGCGGGAGCGGGTCGATGTCCTGCCAGCCAACGGGCTGACAATCGTTTCCACCGGGCCGCTGACGGCACCAGGGCTGGCCGAGAGCATCGGCGGGGCGACGGGGGCGGCCGCGCTTGCCTTTTTCGATGCGATCGCGCCGATCGTCCATCACGACAGCATCGATATGAGCGTCGCCTGGATGCAATCGCGCTGGGATAAGGGCGAGACGAAGGATTATATCAACTGCGCGATGAACAAGGAGCAGTATCTCGCCTTCCACACCGGCCTGATGGAGGGCGAGAAGACCGAGTATAAGGAATGGGAAAACGTCCCCTATTTCGAAGGCTGCATGCCGATAGAGGTGATGGCCGCGCGCGGGGTGGATACGCTGCGCTATGGGCCGATGAAGCCCGTCGGGCTCGATGATCCGCGCACTGGGCGCTGGCCTTATGCGGTAGTGCAGCTGCGGCAGGATAATGCATCCGGGACTTTGTGGAACATCGTCGGCTTCCAGACCAAGCTGAAGCATGCCGAACAGGTGCGACTGTTCCGGACGATCCCGGGCCTGGAAAATGCCGAGTTTGCGCGGCTGGGCGGGTTGCACCGCAATACATTTATCCGCTCGCCCGAATTGCTCGATCCCACATTGCGGCTGAAATCGCGGCCGCATATCCGCTTTGCTGGGCAGATCACGGGGTGCGAGGGCTATGTCGAAAGCGCGTCGATTGGTTTGCTGGCGGGGCGCTTCGCCGTGGCGGAACTGCGCGGCGAAATGCTCGCCCCGCCGCCGGTCGAAACGGCGTTGGGGGCGCTCCTGCACCACATCACTGGCGCGGCAGAGGCTGAAACCTATCAGCCGATGAACGTCAATTTCGGCCTGTTCCCGCCGATTTCCGGACGCACCAAGAAGGCCGATCGCAAATTACTCTATACGGCCCGCGCGCGCGAAGCACTGGCGGGGTGGATCGCGGCTTAGAGTGTGATGACTCTGGATTGGACCAAACCATACTCCGTTCGCCCTGAGCGAAGTCGAAGGGCATGCGGAGCACGTGGGCTTCGACTTCGCTCAGCCCGAACGGGTGTGAGGTTGAAGCGACCTAACGTCATCACGCTCTAGCTATCGTCTTCAGCGGCACTCGCTGCTGGCGCCGGGCACACGCATTTCGGCTTGGGTTTGCGCACTACTGCCGTGGTAACAAACTCAGCCGGAGTCATCGCGCCGTCCTTGTTGGCATCGGCGGTCGCGAATTTAGTGGTGGCCTTGACCGCCCATTCTTCGAATGAAAGCTGGCCATTGCGGTCGCTATCCAGCCGGGCAAAAGCCTTTTGGCGGGATGCAAGATATTCGGCACGCGTGATCGCCCCGTCCTTGTCCTTGTCATAGCGACCGAAACGACGCTCTTCGCGCGTCTTGGCGCTGGCTTCGGGGGCGGTATCGGGCAAGTCCGTCGCCTGCGCCGTGTCCGCTCCCGGCGCAGCAGGCAGCCGCGCAGCCGACCCTGCGCGCCCGCCCATAAAGCTATAGGCCGCGGCAATCAGCAACACCGTGCCCAGCGCCGCTGCCAGATATCGCCACATTGTCACCCCTCCGCAACCGTATCCGTTGACGCGACAGATAACCCATTGATCGTGAGAGGAAAAGCCTATCGCCCTGTCAAACCGTGCCACATCATCCGGCCAACGCGCTGCGGCGATCCCTGGCGGCGCGTAGTGCCCGGCGCGGCCCGGCAATCGATCCTGGCGAGCACCGCCAACATGCCGATCGGCCGCCCGGCTTTGCTCCAGCGGGGCGCTGTCGCCATCTCCAGCAGCGGTGCGGCTATCGCGCGCGCCTCGGCCGCCAGTGCAGCGTCGCTGGTCCGGCAGGCAAGATCGATCAAGGCCCAGCCCTGCCCCGCCGCATCGATTGGATCATTGGCGCTGGCCAGCATCCGGCCAGCGGCTGTGAACAACCTGCCGCCACGCGCTTCGGCGTAGCGCGCGAGCGCCGCCGCCGGAATCGGATCAGGATCAATCACCAAGTCCCATCCATCAATCATCGATGCCAATGCTGCCCCAGTCACGCCGCGCGGCAGGACATGGGCAGCGAGCGCCTGCAAGAGCGGCTGCGGCGGCGGCGCAGTCTGATCAAGCCGGGTCAGCGCTTCATGCCACCAGGCCAGCCGGATCTGGCGTAGTGTCGGCTCGCGGCCGCCGCTCAAGATTGCACCGAGCGTCTCGTCGAGCGCGAATAGCGCGCCTAGCGCCGCGCGAGCATCTGGCGGGGCATAGCTCAGCGCGAGCTGCCGTTCGGGATCAGCGATTATTGTCAAACGGGCCACCACGGCGTGGCTGTTAGCAGTAAACGTCCGTTTAACCATATCGCTTGAAAACTAGTTAGCCGTTCCCAGCGCATAGCCCTTCATTGAAATTGGTCGAATAGTGGGTTGGGCGCAGTCATGATCGAAAAAGGGCATCCCGGTGCGTATCGGTTGCGCGGCTTTCTTGCTTCCTTGGTCCGCGACGCCCGCGGCAACACTTTGGCGATCATGGCCGCTGCGCTGATCCCGCTGGCCGGCATGGTTGGCGGTGGCATCGACATGAGCCGCCTGTATATCACCAAAACCAGACTGCAACACGCCTGCGACGCTGGCGCGCTGGCAGGCCGCAAGGCAATGGGCGGCGGGATCTGGACGCAGAGCAACAATGCGCCGCGCGCAGCGGCTGAGCGCTTTTTCGACGCCAATTTCCAGACCAGCGCCTATGGATCGACGGGGCTCACCCGCACCTTTACTGAGGCAAATGGCAAGGTGACCGGCACGGTTTCGGCCACCGTGCCGATGACGCTCACTCGGGTGATCGGCACGACCAGCGAAACGCTGACCGTAACGTGCGATGCGGCGATGAGCCTGCCCAATACCGATATCATGTTCGTCCTCGACGTTACCGGATCGATGGGCAGCAAGGCAGTGAGCACCGACAGCAAGACCAAAATTCAGGCGCTGCGGAGTGCGGTGAAGTGCTTTTACGAATCCGTGGCCCAGCGCAACACGACCGAAACCTGTACGACGGGTGCCCCCACCGGCGGGGTCTCAGCGGTGCAAGTTAGGTTTGGCTTCGTGCCCTATTCGGTCAACGTCAATGTCGGGAAGCTGTTGCCGACCACCTTCTTTGCGGACGATTGGACATACCAGTCCCGCGAGAAAATCTCCATTCCGGGGACGGCCGCTGGCTGGACACAGGTGGGCAACCCTGTCGTCAAAACGTCGAACATCAACTTCAACAACACACCCAGCGCGCAGTGCAATGATACGGCACTGGCGTCGAAGGGCTCTTCGTCCGATGCCATCAACGGCAACAGCCGTGTGAACACGACGATCGTCTACACGCGTCGGTCGTGGGGCAGCGGCTCAGGCGGCAAATGCAAGACGCGCAAAACGACGACCACAACGACCTATACCGGCACCAATGGGACGCCGCCATCCAACACCTGGCACTATGGCCCGATCTCGCAAGATGTATCCGCGTTGAAGAACGGCAACAGCTGGAACAACAGCTTTGTGCTGCCGATCGGCACGGGTTTCACCAACAAGACCATTACCTGGGATGGCTGCATCGAAGAACGTGAAACGGTTCGTGAAACGGACTATGATCCGATCCCCGCCGATGCCAATGATCTGAATATCGATCTGGTTCCCAACAGTGGCGACGAAGAGACCTTGTGGGCACCGTTGCTGCCAGGGTTGATTTACACGCGTAATGATATTTCGGGTGACGGGAGCAACTGGAATCTCGATGAAATCACCACAACAACAGAATATGACAATGGATCGGATTATTACTGCCCAGCAGAGGCGCGTAAACTGGCCGAGTGGAATGATCCGACGGTATTTGAGAATTACGTCAACAGCTTAAGCCCGACCGGCAACACCTATCACGACATCGGCATGTTGTGGGGTGCCCGCCTGATGTCGCCCACCGGCATTTTTGCGAGCGAAAACGCGTTGACGCCCAACGGCGGCGAAATCGAACGCCACTTGATCTTCATGACCGACGGTGAAGCCTGCACAGGTGCTGGCAATTACACCGCCTATGGCGTGTCATGGTTCGATCGTCGGCAAACCGATCCAAACACTGTTCCCTCCGGTGGCTGTGGAACCAGCGGCACGCTGACCCAGCAGGTCAACGCCCGCCTGGCCGGGCTGTGTTCGGCGGTAAAGAACAAGAACATCACGCTGTGGGTGATCTGGTTTGGGGTTTCGAACACCACGATCGAAAACGCGCTGCGCAGCTGCTCGACGAGCGGACGCTTCTATTCGGCCCGCAATTCTGCTGACCTGGACACCGTGTTTGGATCAATTGCGTCCGAAATCTCGCAGTTGCGGCTAACGCGATGACGCGGCTCGCGCCCCGATTCTGCTCTCGCTTTCGCGATCGTCTCACCAACGATACGCGCGGATCGGCCCTCATCGAATTCAGCTTTGTCGCGCCGGTGCTGGTGCTGACCCTGCTCGGTGCGTTCGATATCGCGCACACGCTGTATGTTCGATCCGTCTTGCAGGGCGTCGTGCAAAAGGTTGGCCGTGATTCCGCGATTGAAGGCAATGACGAAGCGTCCGCCCAGACGGCAATCGACGACAAGGTCCGCGCTCAAGCACGCGCGCTGGCGAACAATGCGACGATCACGATTACGCGCCGCTTCTACAAGACCTTTACCACAGCAGCGGCGGCCCGGGCCGAAACCTGGACCGATACCAACACCAATTTGCGCTGCGACGCAGGCGAACCTTACGAGGACGCCAATCTCAACGGCACTTGGGATTCAGACGGCGGCAATGCCGGCCAAGGCGGCGCCAAGGACGCTGTGCTCTATACCGTAACCGTCAGCTATCAGCGGATGTTTCCGCTGTATCGACTGGTCAACATCGGCAACACGACGACCGTCAAAGCCGCAACCATTTTGAAGAATCAACCCTATGACGACCAGGCGGCCTATGGCGCGCCGGTAACGAGGAATTGCCCATGATCCGCCGGGCTGCTTTATCCCACTTGCTCGCTCGCCTGCGCGGCGACACGAGTGGGCTCGCCCTGCTCGAATTCGCCTTTGCGCTGCCGATTTTGCTGGTGATGAGCCTGAGCGGCGCAGAGATGACCAACTATATCGGCACTAAAATGCGGATGAGCCAGATCGCGCTGCATCTGGCAGATAACGCCGCGCGAATTGGCTCCGGCAGCCAGCTCGTCGCCAAGACAATCACCGAGGCCGACATTAACGACCTGTTCGTTGGTGCCAACCTGCAATCAAGCGAGCTTAATCTGCAAGCCAATGGCCGGGTTATCGTTACCAGCCTGGAGCCGACGGCAAGCCCGAATACGGCGGGGACCTACAAGATTGGCTGGCGGCGCTGTTATGGCGCAAAAACCACCTATGCCCGCCAATATCCGGTCGGCAGCGGAACGACAGCGTTAACCGGCATTGGCCCCACCGGCCGCCAGGTCACCGCGCCAGACAATGGCGCGGTAATGTTCGTCGAAATCTATTACGAATATAGACCTATTGTGCAGACGAGCCTGGTGCCATCGACATCGATGACCGAAATCGCCTCAATGATCGTTCGCGACAAGCGCGATACCACCCAAGTCTATCCGGTCACTGGGGTAACCGCATCGACTTGCTGATCAGGCTCGATTGCAGACCTTCTTGGCTGCCGCCACGACGCGCGCGACATCGACCAAGGCCAGCTTTTCCAGATTGGCGGCATAGGGCATCGGCACGTCTTCATTGGTCACCCGCAAGACCGGCGCATCGAGATCATCAAAGCCCTGCTCCATGGCAACGGCGATGATCTCCGACGCGATCGAACAGGTCGGCCAACCTTCTTCGACGACGATCATGCGGTTGGTCTTCTTCAGGCTATCGAGCACGGTGCGGGTATCGAGCGGACGCAAGGTGCGCAGATCGATCACTTCCGCATCAATCCCCTCAGCCGCCAAGGCTTCGGCGGCCTCTAGCGCGAGCGCGACGCCAATCGAATAGCTGACAATCGTCATGTCCGCGCCAGCGCGCATGATCCGCGCCTTGCCGATCGGCAGGACGTGATCCGCAAGATTCGGCACCTCGAAAGAGCGCCCATAAAGCAGCTCGTTTTCCAGGAAAACAACCGGGTCTTCGCTGCGGATGGCGGCCTTGAGCAGCCCTTTGGCATCAGCGGCGTCATAGGGCGCAATCACGATCAGCCCGGGGACGCTGGCATACCAGGGTGCATAATTTTGCGAATGCTGCGCGCCGACCCGGCTGGCGGCGCCGTTGGGGCCGCGAAACACGATCGGGCAGCGCATCTGCCCGCCCGACATATAATTGGTCTTGGCGGCTGAATTGATGATGTGATCAATTGCCTGCATCGCAAAGTTGAAGGTCATGAACTCGACGATAGGCCTGAGGCCCCCCATTGCTGCGCCAGCACCAATACCGGCAAAGCCATATTCGGTGATCGGCGTATCAATCACCCGCTTGTCGCCAAATTCGTCGAGCAGGCCCTGCGTGACCTTATACGCACCCTGATATTGCGCGACTTCCTCCCCCATCACGAAAACGCGCTCGTCGCGCCGCATTTCCTCGGCCATCGCATCGCGAAGGGCTTCGCGCAGGGTGATCTTGACCATTTCGGTGCCGGCAGGAATGGCGGGGTCGCCAATGGCCGCCACCTTGTCGGCAACAATTTTTGCGGGGTCGCCGTCCACCTTCTGTGGCGCGGGCGCTGCACGTTTGGCAGGTTCTTCGGTCTTGGTGAGCGGTGCCGACGCAGGTTCCGATGCTGCGCTTTCGTCGCCTTCCATCGTCAGCGTGGCGATCACCGTGCCGACCTTCACATTGTCGGTCCCTTCGGCCACCAGAATCTCGGCGATCACGCCTTCATCGACGGCTTCGAATTCCATCGTTGCCTTGTCGGTCTCGATCTCGGCCAGGATATCGCCCGATTTGACGGTGTCGCCCGCCTTGACGAGCCATTTAGCGAGCGTGCCCTCTTCCATCGTTGGCGAGAGCGCTGGCATCTTGATTTGGACGGCCATCAGTAACGCTCCACCAGCACATCGGTATACAGCTCGCCGGGCTCGGGCTCGGGCGCGCTTTCGGCAAAATCGGCGGCTTCGTTCACCGTCTTGCGGATCGCTGCCTCGATTGCCTTCAGGTCAGCCTCGGTCACGCCCAGGCCCTCAAGCTCCTTCTTGCAATGATCGATCGGATCGGACTTTTCGCGCACCGCCTGCACCTCATCGCGGGAGCGATATTTGGCGGGATCGGACATTGAATGGCCGCGATAGCGATAGGTCTTCATTTCCAGGATGATCGGCCCCTTCCCTGCACGGACCCAGGCGAGCGCCGTTTCGGCGGCAGCGCGACAGGCAAGCACATCCATGCCGTCGACCTGCAGGCCCGGAATGCGGAAGGATTCGCCGCGCCGAAACAACTGATCCTCTGATGAGGCGCGATTGACGCTGGTCCCCATCGCATATTGGTTGTTTTCGATCACATAGATGACCGGCAGCTTCCATAGCTCGGCCATGTTGAAGCTTTCATACACCTGGCCCTGGTTCGACGCGCCATCGCCGAAATAGGCGAGGCACACACCGCCATCGCCCTTATATTTATGCGCAAAGCCAAGCCCGGTGCCCAGCGACACCTGCGCGCCGACGATGCCGTGGCCGCCGTAAAATTTATGCTCGACGCTGAACATGTGCATCGAACCGCCCTTGCCCTTGGAAATGCCCGCCTGGCGCCCGGTCAGTTCGGCCATCACATCCTTGGGCGGGATGCCGCAAAGCAGCATATGGCCATGGTCACGATAGCCGGTGATCACGCTATCCTTGTCCGACAGCGCGGATTGCAGCCCGACCGCAACGGCTTCCTGGCCAATGTACAGATGGCAGAACCCGCCAATCAGCCCAAGACCATAAAGCTGACCGGCTTTTTCCTCGAATCGGCGGATCAGCAGCATCTGCTTGTAGAATTCAAGCAGCTGATCCTTGCTGGCGTCAAACCGGGTTGGCTCGTCCGGGCGTTCGCGGTTCGGGAGGGGCGGTTCACTTTTGCGGCTGCGCGCGGGTGGTTTTGCCACGGTCAACAAGACCTCTTCTTCCTGGGGAGACGCGGCTATAAGCCCAGTCACCCGCCGCATGCAATTGCTGGCAGGTTCTTAAAGCGCTTAGTTGAGCGGTACGATCACCTCATCCGGGTGCGCCAGCTTCAGCTGCTTGCGCACAAGTTCTTCGGCCATGTCCGGATTGGTGTGCTTTGGATCAAGCAGCGCCACACGGTTTTTCAGCACGGTGCGCTGTTTATCGAGCTTTGCATAAACGGCTTCGCGGGCTGCCAGCTCACGCTTGTAATCGCCATAAGCAAACATCCCATTCGGCCCGACCACGGCATAGCCGCCAAAGAACGCCATCACGATCAGCGCCAGCGCCGGGGGGCCGGCGCGGCGCAAAATAATCTTGAGGGTGGAAGAACCTGACATTCGATGATTCTGGACTACCGCGACTCGGCGATCAAGGCCTATTTTTGCGGATTATACTGCGCCCGGCATAACGGCCCATGTCGCCCAATTCTTCCTCGATCCGGATCAGCTGGTTGTATTTGGCCAGCCGATCGCTACGCGCCAGACTGCCGGTCTTGATCTGTCCACAATTGGTCGCAACGGCGAGGTCGGCGATCGTCGCATCTTCGGTTTCACCCGATCGATGCGACATCACAGCCGTGTAGCCCGCGCGATTGGCCATCGACACCGCCGCCAGTGTTTCGGTGAGCGTGCCGATCTGGTTGACCTTGACCAGCAACGAATTGGCGAGGCCCATGTCGATGCCCATGCGCAGCCGTTCCGGATTGGTGACGAACAGATCATCACCGACAAGCTGCACCTTGTCGCCGATCAGGTCGGTCAGCGCCTTCCAGCCCTCGAAGTCATCCTCGCTCATCCCGTCCTCGATTGAAAAAATCGGATAGCGCGCCGCGAGATCGGCGAGATAGCCCGCCATTTCATGCGGGTTGAGTACCTTGCCCTCGCCGCTGATATGGTAGGCGCCGTCCTTGAAAAATTCGGTCGCGGCGCAATCCAGCGCGAGCATCACGTCGTCGCCCGGCGTGTATCCTGCCGCCTCGATCGACCCCATGATGAAATCAAGCGCGTCGCTGGTCGAGGCGATGTTGGGGGCAAAGCCGCCCTCGTCGCCGACCGCCGTCGCGAGCCCTTTGTCATGCAACCGTTTTTTCAGCGTGTGAAAAATCTCCGATCCACAACGAACCGCATCAAAGATCGAATCGGCCCCGACCGGCACGATCATGAACTCCTGAAAGTCGATCGGGTTGTCGGCATGTTCGCCGCCATTGATGATGTTCATCATCGGCACCGGCAGGACATGCGCGGAAACGCCGCCGACATAGCGATAGAGCGGCATACCGCGCGCATCGGCCGCTGCCTTGGCGACGGCCAAGCTGACACCCAAAATCGCGTTCGCGCCCAGCCGCGCTTTGTTGGGAGTGCCGTCGAGCTCGATCATCACCTGATCGATTTCGCGCTGATCCTCAGCGTCGATCCCCAGCACCGCCTCAGCGATGTCGGCATTGACGGCATCGACGGCGCCCTGCACGCCCTTGCCCAGCCACATCGTCTTGTCCCCGTCGCGGCGTTCGACCGCCTCATAGGCACCCGTCGACGCGCCCGATGGCACCGCCGCGCGGCCAAAGCTGCCATCCTCCAGCATCACATCCACCTCGACCGTGGGGTTGCCGCGACTATCGACAATCTGGCGGGCATGGATGTCGATGATTGCGGTCATGAAATGATGCTCCTAATGCTGGGGCTGCACAGGCGTGCAAGCGTTGGCGCGGCTCTATCCGGTTCGTTTACGGGGAGCAATTCGCTTACGCGACTGGAACGCAAACAGCTGGTGACCGTTGTTTACGATTGAACGGGAAAGGTCTCTTCATCATGGCCAAAGACACGAACGACACAACGCCAAAGGCACCAAGGAAGCGCGCCGTGCCGCAGGCCCCGATCAAGGACGGACCGGGCAGCGCCGGGGTCAAGGCCAAAGCTGTGCCGCTGGCATCGGCCGTCATCCCGGCTGAAACGCCCACAAGCGCCGCGCAGACGATCAAGGACGGTGCCGGCAAGCTCGCTCGCCAGGCGACCGACAAGGCCCGCGACTACGTCGCCGAGGGCAAAAATCGCGCCGGCGGGGCGCTCGACGAAGTTTCCCGGCTGATGGAAGACGCCGCCACCACAGTCGATGAAAAAATCGGCCCGCAATATGGCCAATATGCCCGCACCGCCGCTGAAGGCATTGCCGGTTTCTCCGAAAGCCTGAAGGGCAAGGAGATTGAGGATCTGATGGCTGATGCAACCGCCTTTGTCCGCAAGAGCCCGGCCGTCGCCATCGGCATTGCCGCCGCTCTTGGCTTTGTCGTGGCTCGGCTGGTCAAGGCCGGACTTGATGCTGCCGATGATGCAAGCGACACCCCAACCGCCCCCGACGCCTGACGGACGGTCGGCGGGGGATGGACGAGGACGGACCAAGCGAGGAAGGCCCGGAGGACGATTCGATCGTCGCGCTGTTTGCGCGGCTGGTCGATGATGCCGAACGCTTCGTCCGCGCCGAATTAAAGCTCTATCGCGCCACGCTGTTTGCGCGGCTGGTGGAGGTTCGCAGCGCTGTCATCATGCTGCTGGCAAGCCTTTTCCTTGCCCAATCGGCGATGATCGCGCTGCTTGTTGGCCTGATCGTAATCCTGCGGCAGCAGCTTGGCGCGATCGGCGCGACAGCGGCCGTCTTTGGCGGATCGATGGCGATTGCCGGGTTGCTCGCCTGGATCGCGATGATCAAGATTCGCCAGGCGACCGACATCAAGGACAAGCCGCGATGAGCGATATCGAAGAAGAGCGCGCCCGCGCCGAAATCGCTGCGGCGTCGGCCCGTAGCCAGCTCACCGGCACACTGGTTGATATTCAGGCGCGCCTTCATCCGCGTGCGCTGGCGCGCGACGCGATTGAAGAGCTGCGCGAAACCGGGATTGCTATCGCGCGCCGCACGCTGGCAGCGGCGCAGCACAACCCCGGACCACTTATCGGCATCGGCGCGACACTAGTGGCGATTTTTGCGCGCGATTGGATTAGCGATGCCTTTGCAGACCATGGTACAACCGCAACCGCAGCTTCTGCAGCGCGTTTAGACGAGACCGACGACCAAATTGGCGAGCCCCAGCCCCAGGAAGGGAAATCCGATGAGTGATCCCCATAATCCGTTTGCCCATAAGCGTAGTGGTGCCACCCAGGCCGCCAGCAAGGCGCTGGATAATGTCGTCGATACCACCCAGGATGCGGCCCGACGGACGGTCGACACCATCGAGAATAACCCGCTGTCCGTGCTCGTCGGTGGTATCGCCGTCGGCGTGCTCGCAGGCGTGTTGCTGCCCCGCACCGAACGCGAAACCGCCATGTTAGGGCCAGTCGGCAAGCGGCTGACCGAGGGGGCAGTGACCGCCGCCCGCGCCGCGCGTGATGCAGGAACGGCAGAACTGGTCGCCGCTGGCATCAGCCGAGAAGCAGCCCGCGCGCAGGTGTCCAAACTGCTCGACGGGGTCGTCACCGCGGTCAAGACCGCCGGTGAGGCCGCGTCCAATGCAACAAAGCCCGGCGCGAACGAGAACTGATCTTCAAAACCGGCCCACTTCGGGCTAAGCGCGGGCTTTTCTGAGGGGCCGCTCACGATGAACAAACTACATCTCGTCTTTGGCGGTCGGGTGGATGATCCGATGACATTGGATTTCGATGATCTGGCGTCGATCGATATCGTCGGCATCTTTCCCGACTATAAGAGCGCAGAAAAAGCCTGGCGCGCCGCAGCGCAGCGCACCGTCGATGATGCCGAGATGAAATATGTCGTGGTGCATCTGCACAGGCTGGTCCAGCCGGACTTAATGGCTCCAGCCAAGGAATGAAGCGTTGGCCGGCCGGCAATCAAGCCGATCGGTAGCGCCAGAGCAAAAGTGGCCGGGCCAGCGCAAGTCCGGCGATGAATCCGCCAATATGAGCGCCCACCGCCACCGGCTGAAGCCCGCCACCCGAGGCAAAGCCGATCAGCAACTGGATAACGATCCAAGCCGCCGCCAACCAGACGACGCGCACCACGCGCGAGGGGATTGGCCCGATTGCAGGTACGGGCCGCTCGGCAAACAGCATCGCATAAGCGGCCAGGATCGCTGAAATCGCGCCGCTCGCCCCGATCATCGGTGCTGCCGACATCGGTCCGAACGCCCAATGCCCCGCTGCACCTGCATAGGCGCCGACGACATAAAGCAAGACCGTGCCCGCCGCGCCAAGCGCCCGCTCAAGCAGCCGTCCGCAATACACCAGCATCACCATATTGAGCGCGAGATGCAGAAAGCCGCCATGCACCAATGTTGCGGTCAGCGGCGTCAGCCAGAACGGCAGCAGGATGATGCCCTGCGGTGCGACCAGATCTACCGATAGGCTCGCCGGAATAAACCCCGCCCCAATCGCGGCATAGCCCTCAATGCCAAGCACCGTGATCAACACCGAAACGGCGATCGTCAGCCCGGCAATGATGATGGTTGCGGGAGTCTCGTCAAGCGCTGAGCGTCTCAGATGAATTCCACCTTTGAAACAAGGTAATAACGATCGCCCGACGGCACCGTCACCTCAACTTCATCGTCAACTTTGCGACCAATCAGCGCGCGACCAAGCGGCGAATTGTAAGAAATACGCCCGACATTGGCGTCCGCCTCGGTTTGCCCGACGATCTGGTATCTGATGGGTTTGTCGTCCTCGTCCATCAGGGTAACCGTTGCGCCAAACACCACCTTGTCGCCCGACATTTCCTTCGGATCGATGATCTGGGCGCGCGACAATTTATCCTCGATATCGCTGATCGAGGCCTCGATCTGGCCCTGCCGTTCCTTGGCGGCGTGATATTCGGCGTTTTCGGACAGATCGCCATGCGCACGCGCTTCCTCGATCGCGTCAACGATGAGCGGACGTTCGGCCTTGAGCCGCTTCAGTTCTTTGGAAAGCTTATCATAGCCTTCCTGCAGCATCGGCATCTTGTCTACCGTCGCCATTGATCGCGTCCTTCGTAAAAATCCCTGTTCCCGCGCAGACCCACAGGGTCCGCCCGCACGCATTTATCAATGTCGGGGTCAACTATGCGAATGGGAATAATAGGATTGCAATGGACGTACTTCAAGGCTTTGCGTTGAAAGTGCTGCAATTGCCTTCGCCGCCTCCACACTGGCCGAGGCTGTCGTGAAATATGGGATCTTCTGTGCCAGGGCGCAGGCGCGGATTGGTTGCGAGTCCTTCAACGATTGCCAGCCTTCGGTGGTGTTGAAGATTAGCGCGACATCGCCATCCTTAATCCGGTCAACAATATGCGGTCTGCCCTGCGCAACCTTGTTCACGCGCTCAACGGGCACGCCGTGGCTGATCAGGAAATCGGCCGTGCCGCCCGTCGCGACGATACCAAAGCCCTGCTCGACCAAGGTGCGGGCGGCCGGAAGGATAACCGCCTTGTCGCTGTCCTTCACACTGACAAAGGCCGTGCCCGCGCGCGGCAGGATTGTCCCCGCCCCCAGCTCCGCCTTGGCGAAGGCGAGCGTAAAATCGGGATCGATTCCCATGACTTCGCCGGTACTCTTCATTTCCGGTGAGAGCACAGGATCGACGCCGGGGAAGCGCGCAAAGGGAAAAACCGCCTCTTTCACCGCATAATAATCGATATGGCGATCAACCGCTGGCAGATCTGCAAGCTTTTCACCCGCCATCACGCGCGCTGCAATCTTGGCGATAGGCGCGCCGATCGCCTTGGCGACGAACGGGACCGTCCGGCTGGCGCGGGGATTGACCTCGATCAGGTAAACCAGCGATTCTTCAGTGCCGTCCTCCCGGACGCTGGCTTTCACCGCGAACTGGATGTTCATCAGCCCTTTGACGGAGAGTGCCCCGCCCAACACCGTCGTCTGCCGCTCGATCTCAGCGATGACATCTGCCGACAGGGAATAGGGCGGGATCGAGCAGGCGCTGTCGCCCGAATGGACGCCCGCTTCCTCGATATGCTGGAGCACGCCCGCGACGCACACATCCGTGCCGTCGCAGATCGCATCGACATCGACTTCGATCGCGTCGCGCAAATATTGGTCGATCAGGACGGGCGAGTCGCCCGACACGCGGACCGCCGTCTGGATGTAATTGTCGAGCTGGTCGGGCCCGTCGACGATCTCCATCGCGCGGCCACCCAGCACATAACTGGGCCGCATCAACACCGGATAACCGATCCGCTGCGCCACCGCGATCGCCTCGTCACGGCTGCGCGCGATGCCATTGGCGGGTTGGCGCAGGCCGAGCTTGGTGATCAGCGCGGCGAAGCGCTCGCGATCCTCAGCGAGGTCGATCGCATCGGGGCTAGTGCCGAGGATCGGGATACCGGCATCCTCGAGCGCCTTGGCGAGATTGAGCGGAGTTTGGCCACCAAACTGGACGATAACGCCCACCAGCGTGCCATTCTGCTGCTCGATATGCAGGATTTCGAGCACGTCTTCGGCCGTGAGCGGCTCAAAATAGAGCCGGTCGGAGGTGTCATAGTCGGTGCTCACCGTCTCCGGGTTGCAGTTGACCATGATCGTCTCATACCCCGCATCGTGCAGCGCGAAGCAGGCGTGGCAGCAGCAATAATCAAACTCGATGCCCTGCCCGATCCGGTTCGGCCCGCCGCCCAGGATCACGATTTTTCGCGCGTTGGTCGGTTGGCTCTCGCATTCGGGCTCGCCGAAGCTGGGGGCTTCATAGGTCGAGTACATATACGGCGTCTTCGCATCGAACTCAGCGGCACAGGTGTCGATCCGCTTGAACACCGGGCGCACGCCGAGCTTGTGGCGCAGCGAGCGGACTTCGCTTTCGGTGACGCCACCCGCCATCGCCTTCGCGACCTGACCGATAAGGCCCGAACTACGCGCCATTGTCTCAGACCCCGCGCGCATATTGACTGACTTAAGCGCGAGATAGGCCAGCCGCTTGTCGGAAAAGCCCATCGACTTTAGGCGGCGCATCCCCGCCGCATCGCGCGGCAGGCCGTTCGTGGAGACCTCTTCCTCCGCCGCAACGATTTCGGCGATGCGCTCCAGGAACCAGGGGTCGTATTTGGCGATGGCATGGACCTCGGCGACGGTGAAGCCTTCGCGCAGCGCTTGGGCTGCGACGAGCAACCGATCAGGCGTCGGGCGTGCCAGTTCGGCCTCGATGTCAGCGCGCGGTGCGCCGACCAACGCGTCGATCTGGTTGAAGCCGCTCAAGCCGGTTTCGAGCCCGCGCAGGGCCTTTTGCATTGATTCATGGATGTTGCGGCCAATCGCCATCACCTCGCCGACCGATTTCATCGCGGTGTTAAGGAGCGGCTCGGCACCCTTGAACTTCTCGAACGCGAAGCGCGGAATCTTGGTGACGACATAGTCGATGGTCGGTTCGAACGACGCGGGCGTGGCGCCGGTGATGTCGTTCATGATCTCGTCGAGCGTGTACCCCACCGCCAGCTTCGCCGCGACCTTGGCGATGGGGAAGCCGGTCGCCTTCGACGCCAGCGCTGAGGAGCGCGATACGCGCGGGTTCATCTCGATGACGATCAGCCGGCCATCGGCGGGGTTGACCGCGAACTGCACGTTCGATCCGCCCGTCTCGACGCCGATCTCGCGCAGGCACGCGATGCTCGCGTTGCGCATGATCTGATATTCCTTGTCGGTCAGCGTCAGCGCGGGCGCGACGGTGATCGAATCGCCAGTGTGGACGCCCATCGGATCGATATTCTCGATAGAGCAGATGATGATGGCGTTATCGGCGCGGTCGCGCACCACCTCCATCTCATATTCCTTCCAGCCGAGCAGCGATTCCTCGATCAGCACCTCGGTGGTGGGCGACGCATCGAGTCCGGAGCGGACGATGACCTCGAACTCCTCGCGATTATAGGCGATGCCGCCGCCGGTGCCGCCCATGGTGAAGCTCGGGCGGATGATGGAGGGTAGCCCGGTGCGTTCGAGCACGGCGAGCGCCTCGTCGAGCGTATGCGCGATGCCGGAGCGCGCGGATTCGAGGCCGATCTTGGTCATCGCGTCGCGGAATTTCTGGCGGTCCTCGGCCTTGTCGATCGCTTCGGCATCCGCGCCGATCATCTCGACGCCGAATTCCGCCAGCGTGCCGTCGTTGAACAAAGCGAGCGCGGTGTTGAGCGCGGTCTGCCCACCCATCGTGGGGAGCACTGCATCGGGCCGCTCCTTGATGATGATTTTCCGCACGATCTCGGGCGTGATCGGCTCGACATAGGTGGCGTCCGCCAGCTCGGGATCGGTCATGATCGTGGCGGGATTCGAATTGACGAGGATGATCCGGTAGCCATCCTCCTTCAACGCCTTGATCGCCTGCGTGCCGGAGTAATCAAACTCGCACGCCTGGCCGATGACAATGGGCCCCGCGCCGATGACGAGGATGGAGGAGATGTCGGTGCGCTTAGGCATTGACGGCAATGCTTTCATTGAATACATTGATTGCAAAAGGAGATCGGCTTTGGCGACGCTTACGGTCCGCAATATCCCCGACGAGGCCAAGCATCGTTTCCGCCAGGTGGCGGCGGCGCATGGCAGGTCGATGGAGGAGCATCTCCGCACGCTGGTCATCGAGGCTGATTTCGGCGACGCTCGCGTAAGCCATGTTGCCGAAGCAGCACCGACATTTGGTCATCAGCCATCCGGAGAGGAAATTGTGCGCGCGTTGATCGAGGCGGCAAATGGTAAAGGTGACGACCTGTTCGACGGCGTGCTCGACCGCCGGAAATATGCCGACATCCGATATCTGACCGCTAAGGATGCGATGGCCGAATTGCGTCGGCTCGCGAACGGGGCAAGCCTGGACTTGCCACCGCGCCTGAATCCGACCCTCGAGGCGCCGGACTTTTGATCCTTGTCGACACCAACGTCTGGAGCGAACTGACCAAGCCAGCCGGCGACCCTGCCGTGCTGGCTTGGTTAGAAGCCCATGACGATGACCTGGCGCTGTCGGTGCTGGTGGTAGCGGAAATCCAGTACGGTATCGCGCTGCCAGCGGCGGCGCGGAAGCGCCCGTTTCTCGAACCATGGCTGGAGGGATTGCGTAGCCGCTATTATCACCACACGCTGCCGTTCGGGGATGACGACGCTGATTGCTACGGCCGGATCGCAGCCCACCCGCAAGTGAAAGCGCGCCAGCCGCAAGTGATCGACATGCTGATCGCGGCGCAGGCGCAATATCGGTCGATTCCGGTTGCCACGCGGAACGTGAGGGATTTTGAATGGACCGGGGTTGAGCTGATCGATCCCTGGGCCACTTAGGGCACGCCAAAAGCGCAAGAGCGCGCTCCCCCTCACCCCAACCCTCTCCCCGCCGGGAAGAGGGAGCCGCGCCGTCGCTGACGATCGGTAGAACTGTCATGGCGTCAACCGCGCCACCAGCGCCAGCACAGCGAGCACCGCCACGCCCCAGCGAAGCCAGCGCACGCCACCCCGCGCACCGAGCGGATCAACCGGCATGACGCGCGAGCGGCGAACAGATGAATCGTGCGTAGGCGGGAAGGCACCCAGTCCCGTGCCGCCTCGAGGATCGATTGCGAGGATGTTCTCCCCGCCATGATGCCCCGGCAGAGGGACGGCGGTGGCCAAGCCCGGACGATAGGTGACGTCGCCAGATCCGGGTGTCGCCACCAGGCGCAGTACCCCTTCGGCTTCAATCGGCCCACCCAGCGCCGCTTCCCCGCCATCAATGCTGCGCAATAACTGCACCTGCGCCAAACGCGCCGTGGCAGTGGGCGCGCCATGCCCAGCGGCAAGCGAGCGCGGCTGACCGGCCCTTAGTGGCGCGCTCGGCGCGGTCACGCGGCACGCTCGCGGATCATCCCCACAAACCGCTCAAACAGATACAAGCTGTCCTGCGGCCCCGGGCTAGCCTCGGGGTGGTACTGCACCGAGAACGCCCGCCCGTCTTCCAGCTCGATCCCTGCATTGCTGCCGTCGAACAGCGACACGTGCGTTTCGCGCACGCCTGCGGGCAGCGAGTCCCGTTCCACCGCGAAGCCGTGGTTCATGCTGGTAATCTCGACCGCGCCGTCGCTCAGCCGCTTGACCGGGTGGTTGGCGCCGCGATGGCCCTGGAACATCTTGGTCGTCTGCCCGCCGACCGCGAGCGCGAGCAGCTGGTGGCCGAGGCAAATGCCGAACAGCGGGAGTTTCGTGTCCAGCAGCTGGCGGATCACCGGCACGGCGTAGTCGCCGGTCGCGGCGGGGTCGCCGGGGCCGTTGGAGAGGAAGATGCCGTCGGGGGCGAGTGCCATCACCTGATCGAATGTTGCGGTCGCGGGGAGGACCGAGACGCGCGCGCCGGCGGCGACGAGGTTGCGGTAGATGTTGCGCTTGGCGCCGTAATCGATCGCGACGACATGGGGGCGGTGCGCTTGCCCTTCGACTGCGCTCAGGGCGAACGGCTGTAGTTGAAGACCCAGCCCCTCCCCGTTCGTGCTGAGCGAAGTCGAAGCACCGTCGCCATACCCCTGCCCCAGCCGCCACACGCCGCCTTCCCAGCCGAAATGCGTTTGCGTGGTGACATCGATGGCGAGGTCCATGCCCTCGAGCCCCGGCCAGCCCTGCGCCTGGGCCAGCAGCGCGGGGATATCGAACTTGCCGTCCGCCGCATGCGCAATCACCCCGTTGGGTGCCCCGCCCGAGCGGATGCGGCGGGTGAGTGCGCGGGTGTCAATGCCCGACAGGCCGATGCGGTTATGCTTCTTCATCCACACATCCAGCGGCTCGACCGCGCGGAAATTGCTAGGCGCGGTAACGTCTTCGCGCACGATCATGCCGAGCGCATGGGGATCGTCGGCCTCGATATCATCGGCATTGGCGCCGACATTGCCGATATGCGGAAAGGTAAAGGTGATGATCTGCCCGGCAAAACTCGGATCAGTCATGATCTCCTGATAGCCGGTCATCGCGGTGTGAAAGCAGACCTCGCCCACCGCCGCGCCCTCCGCGCCAAAGCCCCGCCCCCACGCGATTTCGCCATTGGCGAGCACCAGAACGCCGGTGGCTCCTTCAGGCGCAGCGCTGGACGCACGTAGGGGCTTGGCGTCGGCCATGGGTGTGGGCGCTCCTGATAAAGCTGTCGATGTCGCTAAGGCACCGTCGCTAGAGACGCAGGACCGCAGCGTCAATCTGTTAAAAATCGCCGGGTCGCGCTACGGGTAAAGATTACCGAAAAGGACCACAAATGATTCGCGACGACATCAAGACCGCGCTCGTCACCGCCATGAAGGGCGGCGACAAGGCGGGCACCGCTACGATCCGCCTCATCCAGTCAGCGATCAAAAACCGCGATATCGAGGCGCGCACCGGTAAGTCGCCGGATGACGATAATGTGCTGGTGGTCGAAGTGCTGCAGAAAATGGTCAAACAGCGCCGCGAATCGATCGACATGTATGTGAAGGGCGGTCGGCAGGAACTCGCCGATGCCGAGAGCGCCGAGATCGTGGTGATCGAGCAGTTCCTGCCGCAACAGATGACCGAGGCGGAAACCACCGCGGCGATCCTGGCGATCAAGGCAGAGCTGGGCGCCGACGGTATGAAGGACATGGGCCGGGTGATGGCCGAACTGAAAACGCGGCATGCGACCAGCCTCGACATGAGCAAAGCGAGCGGGCTGGTGAAGGCGGCGCTGAGCTGAGGTGAGCCTTTCCGCCCAATTCCTTGACGAACTGCGCGCGCGGACCTTGCTGTCCGCGCTTGTCGGCAAGACGGTGAAGCTCACCAAGGCGGGGCGTGAGTTCAAAGGATGCTGCCCCTTCCACAATGAGAACACGCCAAGCTTCTACGTCAACGACGACAAGGCGTTTTATCACTGCTTCGGTTGTTCTGCCCACGGCGACGCTATCCGCTGGATGACCGATCAGCGCGGGTTGCCTTTCATGGATGCGGTGAAGGAGCTGGCGCAGGCGGCGGGGATGGAATTGCCCGCGATGGACCCGCGCGCTGCCCAAAAAGCGGAAGCGGCCAAGGGGCTTTACGAGGCGATGGATGATGCCGCAGTCTGGTTCACCGAACAGCTGATGGGCATCGCCGGGGGCGAGGCGCGCAGCGTTCTGGAAAAGCGCGGGATCAAGGCGGAGACGGCGCAGGCGTTCGGCATGGGCTTTTCGCCCGATTCCCGGGGCAAACTGAAGGCGCAGCTAAAGGGCTATGGCGATTCGTTGCTGGTCGAGGCCGGGCTGCTGATCAAGGTCGATGAGAAGGAACCCTATGACCGGTTCCGGGGCCGGCTGATGATCCCGATCCGCGATCCACGTGGCCGGGTGATTGCCTTTGGCGGGCGGGTGATCGGGGATGGCGAACCAAAGTATCTGAATTCGCCCGACACGCCGCTCTTCGACAAGGGGCGCACGCTCTATAATCTCGATCGGGCGGCGGCGGCGAGCCGCAAGACAAATCGGATCATCGTCGTCGAAGGCTATATGGACGTGATCGCGCTTGCCCAGGCCGGGTTTGGCGAGGCGGTCGCCCCGCTCGGCACGGCGCTGACTGAGGCGCAGCTCGAGCGGCTATGGCGGCTGTCCGATGTCCCGATCCTGTGCTTCGATGGCGATAGTGCTGGACAGAAGGCCGCACTTCGCGCCGCGCATCGCGCTTTGCCAATGCTCGCCCCAGGTCGGAGCCTGGCCTTTGCGACACTCCCACCCGGTCAGGACCCTGATGATCTGGTCCGCGCCAAGGGGCCTGCCGCCTTCGAGGCGGTACTTGCCGAGACTCAGCCACTCGTCGAGCGGCTCTGGGCAAGCGAACTCGCCGCTGGCCCGCTCGGTACGCCCGAAGAGCGCGCTGGGCTGAAGCAACGTCTGAACGAGCTTGCCCAGACCATTGCCGATCCATCGGTAAAGCATGAATATCTCAGCGATTTCCGCCGCCGCTTCGATGCGCATTTTGCGCCGCCGCCGCGCGTATGGAATGCGCCGCGCCCTGCCAACACCCAAAAGGGCGGCAAATGGCGCCCTGCCCCACCCGCCGGTGGCGATCACCCACAAGCGCAGGGCGTAAAGGCGAGCGGCATCGATCCGGTGCTGGCCAAGGCCGTGCTTGCTGGACTGATCCGGCATCCAGCTGAAATAGCGCGGCATGTCGAGGTATTGGGATCGCTGCGATTCGCTGGCGGCGCACTGGGGAGACTCTTCGAAGCAGTGGTCGATGTCGCGATTGAAGATCAGGCGCTTGATAGCGAGCGACTGCGCACCATATTGGCAAATTCCGGATTTGATCAAATGGCGACAGATTTGCTCCGGGCAGATGCAACACCTTATTCCTTTACCCAGAAAATGGCGGCGCCCGGACGCGCAAGTGCCGATCTTGGCGAGGCAATTTCGATCCTGGTCGCGCGTCCCGAGGTGGATGGGGCGCTGGCCGATGCAACAGCGGCGCTGGCCATGCGTTTCTCTGAAGAGGCGTTTGAACGGCAAGTGGCGCTGGTGAAGGAACAACAGGCGCTCGAAGCACGGCTTGCAAATCTGTGCCAAGCGAACGAAGACGCACGAACTCTTGATACTGAGGGCAGTTAATGGCGAAGGCGACTATGGCGGACGCGACCGACACGACAGAATCCGGTGACGCACCGCTGATCGACTTGAATGATGCGTCGATCAAACGGCTGATCGCACGCGCCAAGAAGCGCGGCTATATTACCTATGACCAGCTCAACGAGGGGCTGCCACAGGACATGACCTCCGATCAGATCGAGGATATCACCTCGGCGCTGAGCGAGATGGGCATCAACATCGTCGAAAATGACGAAGCTGGCGAAGACGCCGATGGCGAGGATTCGCCAGAGGAAGAGGTCGAATCGGTTGATGCCACCGAAGAAGCCGCGCCGGCGCTAGAAAAGAAAAAAGAAACGATCGACCGCACCGATGATCCGGTGCGCATGTATCTGCGCGAAATGGGCGCCGTCGAGCTGCTCAGCCGCGAAGGCGAAATCGCCATCGCCAAGCGGATTGAGGCTGGCCGCGACACGATGATCCTGGGGCTGTGCGAAAGCCCGATCACCTTCAACGCGATCATCGACTGGTCGACCGCGCTGAATGAAGGCACGATGCAGCTGCGCGAGATTATCGATCTTGATGCGATGCTCTCCAAGGACCCTGCCCCCGAATCGCTCACCGATGACGATGATTCGGCCGATGGCGAGATTTCCGAGAAAAATGCCGGTCCTTCGTTCAAGGAAGAAGCCGAGCCCGAAGAGGCATCGGTTGACGAAGAAGAAGATTCGATGACCGAGCGGCGCACGCCGCGCCCATCGGACGATGAGGAAGAGGATAACACCCTTTCACTGGCGCAGATGGAAGAGCAGCTGAAGCCGCAGGCGCTGGAAAAATTCGCCAACATCACGTCGCTCTACAAGAAATTCTCGAAAATGCAGGCCGGTCGGCTCGACGCGATGGCGGCGGGCGGCGAGCTTTCGAATGCCGACGAGCGCAAATATCAGAAATTACGCGAAGAATTGACGGCAGAGGTCGAAAGCGTTCAGTTCCACAACGCCAAGATCGAATTTCTGGTCGATCAACTCTACGCGTTTAATCGTCGGCTGACCGCGCTTGGCGGCCAGATGCTGCGCCTGGCCGAGCGCCACAAGGTGCCGCGCAAGGACTTCCTTGATCGCTACATTGGCAACGAACTCGACGAAGGCTTCCTGACCACGGTTGGCAAGCTCGACAAGAAATGGGCAGCGTTTGTTGCCAATGAAGGCGATGCCGTCGATCGCGTTCGCATCGAGATTTCGGAGATTAGTCAGGCGACAGGCATGTCGCTGGGCGAGTTCCGGCGCATCGTCAACATGGTCCAGAAGGGCGAGCGCGAAGCGCGGATCGCCAAGAAGGAAATGGTCGAGGCAAACCTGCGTCTGGTGATCTCGATCGCCAAGAAATACACCAATCGCGGCCTGCAGTTCCTGGATCTGATCCAGGAGGGCAATATCGGCCTGATGAAGGCGGTCGATAAGTTCGAATATCGCCGCGGCTACAAGTTCAGCACCTATGCCACCTGGTGGATCCGTCAGGCGATCACCCGCTCGATCGCTGATCAGGCCCGCACGATCCGTATCCCGGTCCATATGATCGAAACGATCAACAAGCTGGTGCGCACCAGCCGCCAGTTCCTGCACGAGCAGGGCCGCGAGCCGACGCCCGAGGAAATGGCCGAGCGGCTGAGCATGCCGCTCGAAAAGGTCCGCAAGGTGATGAAGATCGCCAAGGAGCCGATCAGCCTCGAAACGCCCATCGGCGACGAGGAGGATTCGCATCTCGGTGATTTCATCGAGGACAAGAATGCGGTGATCCCGGTTGATGCGGCGATCCAGGCGAACCTGAAGGAAACGGTCACGCGCGTGCTGGCGAGTCTCACCCCGCGCGAGGAGCGCGTGCTGCGGATGCGCTTCGGCATCGGCATGAACACCGATCACACGCTCGAGGAAGTCGGCCAGCAGTTCAGCGTGACGCGCGAGCGCATCCGCCAGATCGAGGCGAAGGCGCTGCGCAAGCTCAAGCACCCGAGTCGGTCGCGGAAAATGCGGTCGTTTTTGGATCAGTAGAGCGGGCGGATCGGCATTATCAGGCTGGATTGCACCACAGCTCGATCCGTTTTGCCGCCTTGTCGAAGGTTAGTTTTGAACATCGCGACAGCCCTGCGCGGGGGATGTTCAACCCGTATCGGGGCTGAGGTCCCTTTTTCGTGGCAGCGACGACAATTTCAGATGGGTCCTCGGTACCGTCAGGAATTGGGTCGCCGCGCCCGGCTGAATCGATCCGGTCACGGACGCGCACCGCAATCCGATCAAAGGACAAAGGCCCAAAAACAAAAGGTTGTGACAGCGTCATCAACCGCACCGGGCGCTTTACGCCAAGGAGGATGTCGATATCCCAGCTAGGCCCGCTCAACTGACCACCATAGGCCTTAGCAATCGCTGCCCCCGCCGCTGCTGACGCGACCGGATATTGCTCCGTAGCGTCCAGATCGAACGACACCGCCAGGCCGAAGGTCGCTCCCCGATAACCTGTGAAACTGGACGAGCTAATGTCGCCGAACAGCGGAAAATCGTGTCGCTGTGTCCGGGCATCATTGCCCCCGAACACCAAGGTAACGCGGGACTGCGGCAAGGCCCAGGGGCCGATCGTACCATCGCCCTCGATCGGCGGCGCACCGGCAAACCAGAATGCTCTGCCCTTTTGGCGCACACCGTCGATGACAAAATCAAGCGGGCGGTTCCATCCCTTGAACTCGCGCCGCCCAGCGACGTTGAGGTTTCCCCTGCCCAGAAACGGCGCTGGCTTGATCTCGCGACGGGCGACATAATCCGGGTCAAGCAGCAACCGATCGGGTCCGCCAGACAAAACGCGAATGGCGGCGGGTGCCCCCTCTACCGTCGCGGTAACCACCTCGCCAGGGCGAACCGTGAGTTCAGGACCGGCTGCTGACTCGGCACTCGCTTGCTGCGCGGGAGACGCATTACCGCCAAGAATCAGTACGAAAAATACACAAAAGGCCGCGCTTTGCCGCAACTGCATTGGTCTTGGTGCTCCCCATAACGACCTGCCAGATCAAAAGAACCTAATCTGCCCAACATGAACGCTCGTGAAACAAGCGCCTGCCCAATGTTCGGCAGCTACATCCAAAATGGAGCAAATCCCTTGCGCTCAGGCGGCGCACGTTGCGAAATATTCACATGGTCATATCATCTCTACCACGTCCGCTAAACGGCACAAATGTCGTCACCGCATCCGAACTTGTCCGCCATTTCGGCATCTGGCAAGATCGCGCAACACGCGAACCTGTTTACGTCCTGCATCGCGGCCGGCCGCGTCTGGTGCTGACATCGGTGGAAATCATGCAGGCCTTGTGTGCGCCTCATGACGGGGAACCCGAAGCCGGTGCCAATGCCGGTGTAGAGACGCTGCTCGACGTAACACGCGACATCATCCTGCTGATCGATCACGACATGAAGTTGATTGCCGCAAGCCGGGCTGCACGTGGTTATTTTGGTGAGCGGGCACAGCCCGGTGCTCCCCTGGTGGGGCTGGCGGCGAGCGTCGCCATGCTGCTGTTGAATGAAGCAGCACAGCGGGTAATGGCGTCCGGCCTGGTCGAAACGGCAGAATATGCCGCGCCCTTTGCCGGACGCACGCTGAGTGTCACCATTCATCCGTGCGACACCGGCGCAATTCTGCTCGTGCACGATGTTACGGTGATCGACAGCCTCGCTGCTGCCAGGGCCCATGCCGTCGCTGAAACCGAAGCAATGATTGCAACCGGCATGATGGCCCATGTTCGCCTGTCGCTACGCGGATTTCTGGAGGCACCGGTCGTGGCATTAGCCGTGCTGGTTGGCGTCGAACCTCAGGTGTTGGCCGACGCACGCTTCACCACGCTGTTTGAGCCTGCCGGCAGAGCAACCGTAGACGCGGCTATTGAGGCAGCAATTGACCAGCAAATGTCGCGGATTGCCGATGCGATGCTGCTCGTGGCAGGCGCCAGGCCTCGCCCCGTTCGGCTGGGACTGAGCCCGATCAGGCGCGGATCGATTGTCGAGGCGATCGCTGTCGCCGTCGTGGTTCGATAAGCGTTGAGACAGGCTTAAGCGCTTATAAACCGCGTCTTTACGCGGTTCAGTATATGTGTGCCCGATAGGCGATTGGAACCGGGGTGTCCGGGCAATCTATCGGGGATCAACAAAACGTCATGGCATCGGAACCGGAAGAATCATCCGATCGGGCAGCGGCACTGGGGATCCAGGGTGCTGGACGAAGCATCGTCGTCGCGCTGATCGCAGCAGATGGAAGCCACAAACATGCCATTATGGCTCGGCTGACGGCCCAACAATTGCCGGTTCGCGACATTGCAGATGCCGTCCATGCCCTGTGCCTGTTGCATGGGCGCCAGCCAGGAATCATCGATCACGCGCTTGCCCGAAATTCGCAGCCCGCCGCCCAGGCATGGCTCGAAGTCGCGGTTGAGGGTTTTGCCGTAGAACGCGCCTTACTCGCTAAATTGGCGTCCGCCGCTGGTCCGCTGCCGTCTACACCCGGTCAGGCCGAATCGGAGGCCGCCGTCGCATCGCAACGCCATGCGCTGGATATGCTTGCCCAGTCGGACCGTACCGGATGCGCGATTGGTGCAGCGGTCGCACTCGTCAGCGATTGGGCGGCCATGCGGCAGATCATGGAGGCAGCGGCCCGCCGCTTCGGCATTGAGCCGCCCGCTTATGCTTTACCGCTTGCCGCCGAGACCGAAACCATTGTCGCCCAGGTTGCTGAAAATCCGGCAGTAGAGCGGGCAATGGCCTTTGGCGTGCAGCAAGTCCTGGCCCAGCATCGCGGCTTATGGGATTTGCTGGAAGCGCGAACAAGCGCCCGCGATCGCCAATAGGCGCAGCCAAGGCTGACCCAATTACCCCGTGCGCCCCGGCTTGCGCGCATGGCCAAAATGCCTCTATCTCCGAACCGGATATTCGAATCTGGCAGGGATGATTGCATGAAGCGCTTCGAGGGCACGCAAAGCTATGTGGCAACCAATGATCTGAAGGTTGCCGTCAACGCTGCCGTAACGCTCCGCCGGCCGTTGCTGGTCAAGGGTGAGCCCGGCACCGGCAAAACGGTGCTTGCCTATGAAATCGCCAAAGCGATCGATGCCGAACTGATCGAATGGAACATCAAATCCACGACCAAGGCGCAGCAGGGCCTGTATGAATATGATGCCGTTGCCCGATTGCGCGATGGCCAGCTTGGCGATGAGCGCGTCCACGACATTGGCAATTACATCCGCCGTGGCAAATTGTGGGAGGCATTTACCCGCCCCAAGCCCCCTGTCCTGCTGATCGACGAAATCGACAAGGCCGATATCGAATTCCCCAACGATCTGCTGCAGGAGCTCGATCGGATGGAATTCCATGTCTACGAGACCAAGGAGACTGTCCGCGCGGTCGAACGCCCGATCGTCGTCATCACCAGCAACAACGAAAAGGAATTGCCCGACGCGTTCCTGCGCCGGTGTTTCTTCCATTACATCAAGTTCCCCGATCGCGACACGATGCAAGCGATTATCGACGTGCATTTTCCGGGCATCCAGAAGATCCTGGTGAACAAGGCGATGGACATTTTCTATGACGTTCGCGACGTGCCGGGCCTGAAGAAAAAGCCATCAACCTCGGAACTGCTCGATTGGCTGAAGCTGCTGCTCCACGAGGATATGCCGCTGGACGTGCTGCAGAACCGCGACCCAACCAAGGCCATCCCACCTCTCCACGGCGCGCTGCTGAAAAATGAGCAGGATGTAATGCTGTTCGAACGGCTGGCGTTCATGGCCAAGCGGCAACAGAACAAATGAGCGAAGGCGCCGGCTGCCGGTGCGGACAGGTGCGGGTGGCAATCTCCAGCGCACCGCTCCGCGTGCGAACATGCTGGTGCCGGGATTGCCAATATTGGGGATCGGGCAACGGCACGACCAATGCCGCCTATCGTTCCAGCGACCTTGCAGTGACCGGAAATCTCCAATGGTATCAGAGCGTCGCGGATAGCGGCAACGCGATGCGGCGCGGCTTTTGCCCGGTATGTGGCACGCCGATGTTCACCGGGATGGCCGATTTTCATGACATCATTGCAATCCGGGTCGGTGCGCTCGACGATCCGGACAGCGTGCGCCCTACCGAAGTGATCTGGACGGCATCGGCGCCCAGTTGGGCCAGTTTCGACCCTGACCTGAAACAGGTCGAGCGCCAGCCCCCGCCGATTGGCTGACCCGATTACCCCGAGCGGCGCTACGCGTTTTGCGCGCGTTCGCGCCCGGCTTGAAGCGTTCACGCCATCGCCAGGCTGGCCGACTTGGTCGTATGAATTTTTGCTGTTCGGTTTCAAGCAAGGCTGGGCGTGCCTGTTTGGCGGGCTGATGCTGGCGATGCTGATCGCGACCTATCTGTTTTATCCCGCCGACGCGCCGCTCGCCCGCTATGATTTTCTGACGATCGGTGCCGTGGCGATCCAGCTCGGGATGATCGCCTTCCGGCTGGAGTCACTCCGCGAAGCCAAGGTCATCCTGGCGTTCCACTTCGTCGGCACGGTCATGGAGATATTCAAGACAGCGCACGGATCCTGGCTTTATCCAGAACCAAGCGTGCTCAGGATTGGCGGCGTCCCGCTCTTTTCTGGCTTCATGTACGCAGCCGTCGGCAGCTACATCGCTCGGGTCTGGCGCATTTTCGATTTTCGTTTCGATCACTATCCGCCGCGCTGGACGACGATCACGCTCGCGACCGCCATCTATGTGAATTTCTTCACGCATCATTGGCTGCCCGACATCCGGCTGTTGCTCTTCGCGGCCACGGCAGTGCTGTTCTGGCGGACACCGGTGTGGTTCACCCCGTTCCGCACAGCGCGGGCAATGCCGCTGCTGCTGGGCTGGTTGCTGGTGGCGCTGTTCATTTGGGGCGCCGAGAACATCGGCACTTTCTCGCGGGCTTGGCTTTATCCGGGGCAGCGCAACGGCTGGCATCTCGTCTCGCCCGAAAAGCTTGGCGCCTGGTATCTGCTGATGATTATTTCATTTGTGCTGGTGTCGCTGCTGCATCGCGCGCCTCACGCCTCGGGCGGGGCAGCCAGATCGGACGGGTCGATCGCATAGCCAAGCAGGTCGCCCGGCGAACATTCAAGCGCGGCGCACATCCTGGCGAGCGTCGAGAAGCGGATGCCGCGGACTTTGCCCGAGCGAAACATGGAGAGCTGGGTTTCGCTCAACCCAATCCGTTCGGCCAGGTCGCGGCCGGTCATGCCGCGCGCGCCGAGCAGTTGATCGAGCGTGACGGTGACGGGCATCAGAGGATCTCGTCGAGTTCAGTGCGCATCGCCCCGGCTTCGGTCACGACCTTGGCGACGATCATTAGCGCGAGCCCAACGACCCCCACCGTTAACGCCGACGAATCATAGCGCGCGTAACTGCCGCTGCCAGTGAACAGGCGCACCAGTTGTGGCGCCGCGAAAACCAGCGCCAGCCCGCCGAGAAAAAGCGACACCCCAACGCGCCACAACAACGTTGAGAGCAGAGATTCGACCGCCCCACCGCGCCCGATCAGGATGACCGCGCGCCGCATGCTCCAAATCGCTGCCAGGAAAAATGGCATCGGAATAACATCATAGAGCAGGATGATTGGCGTGCGCCCGCTCTGCGCAATACCGATCAGTTCAATCCCGAAAGTAAGACAGAGCACGACGAAGACGACCAAAATCGCCTTTGAAGCGATGGCGGGGCGGGTGATCCACAGCAGCATGACAATCCCAAAAAATTTAAGCTTGACTTAAAACACCCCGCTTTGCAACTTTAAGTAAGACTTTAAGGAATCGAATATGCCCAACGCCCTGCGGACGGAGAGTCTCACCAAGCGCTTCGCACGACATATGGCCGTCGATGGCGTGTCGATGGCCGTCCCTGTCCAAGCGATTTACGGTTTTCTTGGCGCAAACGGGGCCGGCAAGACGACCACGCTCCGGCTGGCGCTCGGCTTGCTCCGCGCTGATTCGGGCTGGGTCGAGCTGTTCGGACGCCGCGTCGGCAGAGATGCGCTGCCGCGCGTTGGTGCGCTCATCGAGAATCCGTCGCTCTACCCACACCTCACGGGCCGTGAGAATCTCGACATTACGCGTCGCTTGCTCGGATTGGACCATGGCGAGATCGACCGGGTGCTCTCGATCGTCGATCTGGCGAGTGCGGGGCGGCAGCGGGTCGGTGGCTACTCGCTCGGCATGCGGCAACGGCTGGCGATTGCGCGGGCGCTGCTCGGCCGTCCCCAGTTGCTGATCCTTGACGAGCCGACCAACGGGCTCGACCCCGAAGGGATCTTCGATATGCGCAGCCTGATCCGCCGCTTGCCCGCCGCCGACGGCGCGACGCTGATCGTATCGAGCCACCACCTTGCCGAGATCGAGCAGGTCGCGACGCATGTCGGGCTAATCCACCACGGCCAATTGCTGCTCGAACAGCCGCTGGATGCGCTGCTGGGCCAGCAGACCGCAGTCGAGATTGCGACCGATGACCTGGTGGCGAGCGCCGAGCTGCTCGACCGCGCGGGCTATGCGGTTGCCTATGATCCCAGTGGCAGGCTGCTGCTCGTTACCGCGTCGCCCGACCAGCCGACCGCGTCAGCGCCGATCGCCGCGCTGCTGATGGGGGAACGACAGGTGCTTCACCACCTCGCGCTGCGCCGGCCGACACTCGAACATGCTTATCACCGCGCGATCGCGGCGGCCTGAAGGATTGATGCCATGTTCCACCTCTATTTGATTGCCGAAATCCTCAAGCTCCGCCGCTCGCTGGTGGTGTTCCTGTGCCTCGCTGCACCTGTGTGCGTCACCGTCATGTGTGTGCTGATCGGGCTGCGCGGGAAGGCCGCCTCGCCGCTCGCCAATTACTGGATGACCGGGGCCGCGTTCTGGGCCTTTGCCATGCTGCCGCTGTCGGTTACCGCGCTCAGCGTGCTGATGGCGCAGATGGAGCATGGACCGCGCACCTGGGACCATTTGCTGGCGATGCCCGGCGCACGCAACCGGCTGTTCCTGGCCAAGGCAGTGACGATGTTCGCCCTGGTTGCGATTATGACGGTGCTGGTCGGTGCCATGCTCGTGCTGGGCGGCTCTGTGCTCGATCTAGCCAAGCCGGTGACGGGGATGATCGATCTGCGCCAGTTGGCGACCACGCTGGGTCGCATGTTGCTGGCGAGCGGGCTGATGTGTGTGCTCCAGCTTTGGACGGCGCTGCGCTTTCGCAGCTTTGTGCCGCCGCTGCTGCTGGGCATCATCGGCACCTTCTTTTCGGTCGTCGCGGCGGCAGCGCGCGAAGGGGCTTATTTCCCCTGGCTGATGCCGCTGCATATGCTGTCCACGGACCAAGCCATGCAGACCGTCGCGCTTCAGATCGGCGGATGGGGAGGCCTGGCTGGACTCGCGGCAATGTTGTTCCACCTGTCGCGCCGCGAGGCCTGACGCCGCCGCACCGTGAACGCCTGTGGCCTGCATGCCGCTTTTCCCCGACCGAATGATGCGATAGCCTGGACGCCAGAAAAAAATGCGGGAGAGCGATGATGACCAGACCAACGCACGAAGACTCTTCCCTTTCGCGCCGCGCTCTGATGGCGGGAAGCGTGCGCCGGCGCGCAAGCCGCTACGCAAGGGCTTCTGGTGGGGCACCGCCACTGCCGCCCATCAAATTGAGGGTAACAACACCAATTCGGATTTCTGGCTGGCCGAAAACGTCAAACCGACCCTGTTTCAGGAGCCGTCTCTCGACGCCTGCGACAGCTATCATCGGTACGAAGAAGACATCATCCTTGCCGCAAAGCTCGGCTTTAATGCGCATCGCTTTGGTATTGAGTGGGCACGCATCGAGCCCGAACCGGGCAAGTTCAGCGAAGCCGAGCTCGACCATTATGTGCGGGTCATGGAGGCATGCCACGCCCATGGGTTGGCCCCCGTCGTCACCTATAGCCATTGGACGGTACCGCGTTGGTTTGCGGCGATGGGCGGCTTCGAACATGCCGACAGCCCGGCGCTTTTCGCGCGCTTTGCCGAGCGGGCAACGGCGAAGCTCGGGCCGCTGATGGCCGCCGCTTCAACATTCAATGAAGCCAATATCGCCCGCGTGATTCAAATTCGGCAGGAAGCAAAGGCAATTGAACCGCTGGTCCGCGCGATGCTCGCCGCCTGTGCCAAGGCAAGTGGATCGGACCGATTTGCATCGGTGCTTTTCGCCGATCTCGCCAAGAGTGAAGCCAATCAGGTGCGCGCCCATGAACTCGCCTTTGACGCGATCAAGGCTGGACCCGGCGATTTTCCGGTCGGCGTGACGATCAGCATGCAGGATATTCAGGGAGTCGGCGAAGGCAACAAGGCCGATGAAATCGCCCAAGCCGTTTATGGCCCCTGGATTGCGCAGGCCGCCAAGGCTGATTTTGTCGGCGTCCAGACCTATACCCGGGTGCGGGTCGACGCCAAGGGGATCATGCCACCGCCAAAGGGCGCGGAGCTGACGGCTGCCGGCTATGAATTCTACCCCGAAGCGCTTGAGGCGACGATCCGTTATGCCGCGAAGATGACCGGCAAACCGATTTACGTCACCGAAAATGGCATCGGCACCGATGACGATAGCCGTCGCATTGCCTATATCGATCGGGCGTTAGCGGGCGTGCGGGCGTGCATTGACGATGGCATCGACGTGCGCGGCTATCTGCACTGGTCACTGCTTGATAATTACGAATGGGTTTTTGGCTATAAACAGCGCTTTGGCCTGGTGGCGGTGGATCGCACGACGTTCAAGCGGACGCCCAAACCAAGCGCCCTTCATCTGGGCGCACGGGCCAAGGCCAATCGGGTTTAGGGGTGCCAATACCGGGTTTCAATTCTTTGTGGGAGCGAGTCCTTGATCCTATCTTTGCTGCTTGCCGGGTTGATTATCCTGCTTTGGCGCACGCCCAATGCCTTGATCAGCCGGATCATTGATCGGGCGATCTGGGTGCCGATCGCCCGGCGGTTGATGGCGATAGAGCGGCGACATCTGTTGTTCTGGCTATTGATGATTCCCGTAGTGCTCCTTTCGAGCGAACTCATCATGATGGCCGGGTCGCTCGATGCCGGGCTGATCATGCTTTGGGACGTGTCGACCTATGTCGATATCCTGGTGTTGGCGACGATTTCGGGCCTTAGCGCGCGCGCAAAGGCCGGATGGCAAGCGACGCGTCTGGGCATTCAGCGCGCCGCCCTGGCCTGGCGTCGCACTCGCCGCCCTGGCCGAGCGCACCGGGCGCGGCGTCAACGCCCGCCATCGAACGCCAACGACGACGATCGACCGGTAGTTGTCATGATGGCCGCCTGAAGATCGGTCAAAAAAGTGGTTACTAGCCGCTAAACCAAGAGCGAACACGCATCGTCTACAGGTTATCGGCAAAGGTTTGCCGGATGGACCGGAAAAATCTTGCCCTGTTGCTGATGCCGATCGCCCTACTCGCGAGTGCGCCCGCTGCGGCATCGTCGCTGCTCGACTATATCGGCGAATGCGTTCCGTTTGCGCGGGCAGCATCGGGTATTCAGATTTATGGTGATGCCTGGAGCTGGTGGGACAAAGCCGAGGGGAAATATCGCCGCGGCTATGCGCCCCGCGAAGGCGCGGTCATCGTCTTTGCCAGAAGCGCGCGGCTACCCCTGGGGCATGTGGCTGTTATCAGCCGCGTGGTGGACGACCGTGTCGCCATGGTCACCCATGCCAATTGGTCACGCATTGACGGGGTTCGCGGCCGCGTCGAGCAGGATGTAACGCTGACCGATGTTTCCGATGCCGGCGACTGGAGCGCGGTACGGGTATGGTATCGCGGATCAGCGGGGCTCGGCTCAACCAACTATCCTGTCGCCGGCTTTATTTATGGCGGCCGCGAAGCCAATGAAGTGACGAGCCGCAGCCCGGATTATGTTGCCGCGCTGATCGACGTTTACGTCCGTTAGGCGGCGATTTCACTGCCTGCATTGCGCGCGCGGTTGAGACTGGCGGCAAGCGCTTCGGGCGAAATCGATTCCGCGGTGGCGGTAAATTCATCGACATAGGCATATTCGTAATTGCCCCAGCGCCGACCATTGAAGCGGAGCGGCACGAAGACACTTTTCAGGGGCAGAAATTCGCCCTTCCCCAACGTCATCCGATAGCAATTGAGCATGAACGGCGATTCATTCGCGATCGCCCGGCGCGTACAATCATCCATCAAGATGCGGCGGTTGCGGCACCAGGTGTTGTTCCATTCAACATCGCGCCCCTGGGCCTGGGATCGCAGCGATAAATGGGTCGGCAAATAGCCGTTCAGGTCGGTAATCACCGAACCAATGGCCAGCGCATCCGCGCTTTTCGCGCGATCTAGGATCGGCCGGATATAGCGATCGGCAAAGTCATTAAAGGCGGTCGTATATTGGGCCGGGTTGGTCCCGGCGATGAGCCGATAATCCACGTCAAATACCGCGTCAGCGCGCAAATTGCCTGAACGAATGGCGGATTCGACAAGCCCAGTGATTTCATCCGCGATGCGCCGCGCCGTCGCAATGCTGCTGCTATCGTCAATCTCAATACCGCTGCTGGCCAGTTGATCGAGCATCTGATTGCCGACCGATTCAAGCTTTTCGAGCCGCTGACGCGCATCACGCAGCGCCGCATCATTGGCGCGCACCGACCAGGAGGCAGAGACCATTTCGGCCCTGACCGATGCGATGCTCTTTTGCATTTCTGTGGCGCTATGCGAAATGCCAACCGCCTGTTCGTCAACCAGGTGAACAATCGACCCGATATCTTCCACCGTCGATTCGATGGCAGCAAATTTAGCAGCGGCCGTCTTGCTCTGTTCAACGCCGCCCCGGATTTCGTTGCCGAAATGGCCAGCTTCTTCGGCCAGCGTAGCGATCGTATCGGTTATGCGCTGGGTCGCCTGGCGGGTATTCTGCGCCAGCTTTTTCACCTCGGTCGCAACAACCGCAAAGGCGTTGCCCGCCTCCCCCGCCCGCGCCGCCTCAATCGCCGCATTCAGCGCGAGCATATTGGTTTGCTGGGCAATCCCGCCGATGAGCAGCGACACTTGCTCGACATGGCCAAGCGCGCCAATGATCCGATCGATCCGGTCGCCGAGCCGCATGACGAGATCCGTCACATCGGTAAAGCCAGCAACCGATTCAATGATTGATTCGCGTCCCTGGGTCAGCTTGTCCTTGATGTCTTGCGACAATGTCTGGGACTGATCGACGGCGTCAACGACGCGGCGCTGATCGGCGGCAAGTTCCCCCGTTGCGGTTTCTAGCCGTTCGAGCTGGGCGACGCGTTGGTCCATGCGCGCGGACACCCCAGCGACATGGCCGCCGACATCGGCACATTCCATCACCAGCGAGCTGCAACTGCGCGCAACGTCGCCGATGATACGCTCAAGTTCGACCGGTGATCCCATTCTTCGAAATTGCCCCTTCCCCGATTCGGATAAACAAAATGTCCTAATGGTTAATTACCTTTGACGCTGTGGGTGCTCCCGTTACGGTAAGCGACGCGCCTTGACGGGAACGACCACCAATGTTTCTCAATTTTCTCGACGAACTCCGTGCCGCGGGCATCCCAGCCAGCATGAAGGAGCATCTCATCCTGCTGGAAGCGCTCGATCGCGACGTGATCGAACGCACGCCGGAGGATTTCTATTATCTTTCGCGTGCCGTGTACGTGAAGGACGAGGGGCTGCTCGACAAGTTTGACCAGGTCTTCGCCAAGGTATTCCGTGGCATCGCAACGACCTTTGGCCAAACCGAAGCCGAGATCCCCGCTGACTGGCTGAAGGCGGTAGCGGAGAAATATCTGTCACCCGAGGAGATGGAGGCGATCAAGGCGCTTGGCTCCTGGGATGAGATCATGGAGACGCTGAAAAAGCGGCTCGAGGAGCAGCAGGGCCGACACCAGGGCGGTAACAAATGGGTCGGCACCGGCGGCACCAGCCCCTATGGCAATTCGGGCTATAACCCCGAAGGCGTCCGGATCGGCGGCGAAAGCAAGCACAAGCGCGCGCTGAAAGTTTGGGATCAGCGCGAATTCCGCAACCTGGATTCAACCCGCGAACTTGGCACGCGCAACATCAAAGTCGCCCTGCGCCGCCTCCGCAAGTTCGCGCGCGAGGGTGCTGCCGACGAGCTGGATATCGACGCAACAATCGACGGCACCGCGCGGCAGGGCTGGCTCGACGTGGTGATGCGCGCGGAACGGCGAAATGCGGTGAAGCTGTTGCTGTTCCTCGACGTCGGCGGATCAATGGACCCCTGGGTGAAGCTGTGTGAGGAGCTGTTCTCGGCGGCGACCACTGAGTTCAAGAACCTGGAGTTCTTTTACTTCCACAATTGCCCCTACGAAGGCGTGTGGAAGGATAATCGCCGCCGTTTCAGTGAGCGCACGCCGATGTGGGATGTGCTCCACAAGTTCGGGCATGACTACAAGCTGGTGTTTGTCGGCGACGCATCGATGAGCCCCTATGAAATCACCCATCCCGGCGGTTCGGTGGAGCATTTCAACGAGGAATCGGGTGCGGTCTGGCTGCACCGGATGGCGACGACCTATCCGGCGGCGGTCTGGCTCAATCCCGTGCCCGAGGAGCAATGGGGCTATTCGCAGAGCATCCGGATCATCAAGGAATTGATGACCGATCGGATGTACCCGCTGACGCTGGCGGGGCTGGACGACGGGATGCGGGAATTGACGCGGAAGCGGTGAGGGACGACGCCGGCCAATGACGATGATTTGATCAAAATCAAAGCGAAGCACGGGACGTGCAGGAACAATACCCTCATCAACAATGAGGGAGACCATCATGCCTGCGATCGAATCCTACTGGTTCGCCTATCTCGTCATCATCGCGATGTTGGCGTTCATGTTTGGCCTTGGCCTGGTCAGCATCACCGACCGCGATCCAACCCTGCCCCCGGCGGAATAGACGGGGCTTTTAGTAAATCAGCGACGAACGGCGTTCATCCACCCACGCCGCTTCGTCGCGCCGGGTCGCGGCGTCGAAATCCCCCGGTGTCGCGGCCAGGTCGTCCACCCATTGCCGCAAGCCAGTCCCGCCGTTGATGACGTCAATGGCGAGCTTGCCGAATTCATATTCGTACGGAAAATCGCGCCACAGATCATAGTCGGGGTAAAGGGTGCGGATCGCCTTGAAACCCAGCGCCTGCACCCGCCACGGCTGGAACGCGACATGATCATAGCCCGGACCCTCGGCATGGATATGAACGCCGTTACAAAGCTGCCCGACATGCTTGTGGAAGGTCGGCTGGAACCAGATGTCGCGCAGGGTGCACCCTTTGAGCCATTCGGGCGCAATCGCGTGCATCTTGGCGATCACCGCCTTGGCATCGATGTCGGGCGCACCGAAGATTTCAAGCGGGCGCGTGGTGCCGCGTCCTTCGCTCAAGGTCGTCCCCTCCAGCATCACCGTGCCGGGATAGGCGCGCGCCATGTTGATATTGGGGGCATTGGGGCTGGGGTTGATCCAGATGCGGTCGATCGGCCAGCCGAAACCGGGGGCAGCGTCGGGGCCCCAGTCCTCCATCGCGATCACGCGGTAATCGACGTCGAGCTTGTAGTGCGCGATGAACCAGCGGCCGAGCTCGCCCAAGGTCATCCCGTGCCGCATCGGCATCGGCCCTGCGCCTACGAAACTTTCCCAGCCCGGCAGAAGCGTCAGCCCCTCGACTGGGCGACCGATCGGGTTGGGGCGGTCGAGCACCCACACCGATTTGCCATGTTCGGCGGCGGCTTCGAGCACGTAAAGCAGCGTCGTCACAAAGGTGTAGATGCGCGTGCCCAGGTCCTGCATGTCGACCAGCATCACGTCGAAAGTGCCCATCGACTGGCCAGTCGGGCGGCGGACTTCGCCGTACAGGCTGAAAACCGGGATATTGTGCGTCGGATCAGTGAAGTCGGGGGACTCCATCATATTGTCCTGCAAATCGCCCCGAACCCCATGCTGCGGCCCGAACATCGCGGACACGTTGAGACCACAGGCGACCAGCGCGTCGAGGCTGTGGGTCAGGTCTTCGGTCACTGAGGCGGGGTGCGCGAGGAGGGCGACGCGCTTGCCCTGCAGCGGCTTGCGCAATAGCGGGTCAGCGAGGAGGCGATCGATACCGAATTTCATGGGGCGTTTGGTGCCGGGAGGGTGGCGATAAAGCAATCGGAATTGTGGAAATCGGGCGGCCCCGGCGCATGCGCGAGCGCCCAGTAGGATTTGGTGCCGTCGCGTTCTTCGATGACGGCGGAGAGGCCCATTCTCAGTGCCCCCGACGGAATGCTGGTCAGGTCCAAATCAACTTCGATCACATAGTCCTCGCCAGCTTCGATACCTCTTTCAATAAAGGGGTCCACCGGTAACTCCAGGTCGCGCATCCCATCTCGATAGCTATCGAAAATATAGGCAGCCCATTGGCATGACGGCGAAAAGTTGAACTCGAAATATTGCTGTGCTCCGGCAGGATTCAAAAAAATCTCAAAGCAAGTGGCTTTCCAAAGATTGTCAGAGCGCGCTGGCGATTGCCAATCTGGGATCGCCAGTTTCTCCTGTCCGTCGACGCTGGCCGTCAGCAGGATTTTATCGGCATCATAGGTCAAAGCTATCCGCACCGCGCGAACCGATGCCGGCGGCGTATCAGGATGGGGTATCAGCTCGAACATATGCTCCTTGTACCCCCGCGAAGGCGGGGGTCCAGCCGGGGTTTCTGCCTTAGCGCGAACACGACAAGGCGTTTACATCGCGATTAGCGCGAACTCGAACCCCATCACCGTATAAATCGCCAGCCAATATCCCCCATCGATCAGGAACAGCTTCAGCGACTGCCGTGAGAACAGGTAATTCACGCCGATCGCCGGAATGATGAACCCAAGCGCCACGCCCGAGGCGATTTGGACGATGGTCGACAAGCTAAGCCCCGAATAGGTTGCGAGCGTGTGGTCGAGGATGAAGGCAGCGACCAGGTTCAGCACGAAGGTGAGGCCAAAAATCAGCGGCATATTGCCGTTCTTCATTGTCTCGTCCGACAATCCTCGCTCTGCCTGCCAGGCCTTGCCGAACAGCGGCCCGTACCAAATGCCCCCGATGAGGAAACCGCTGACGGCGGCCACCAAAATCGCGATCCAGTGAATCGGCGTTCCCATGTCATTCTCCCCCTTGCCCCGGTGAAGGCTAGCCGCACGAAACGGCGACGGGAAGCGCCCTGTTCAAAACGCGCGCAAACCCCTATGTGCGCCGCTTCGCATGGCAACAATCCTCCCCTCCCCGCCGAAGATCGGCATGGTCTCGCTCGGCTGTCCCAAGAATCTGGTCGACAGCGAGCGGATCCTGACCAAACTCCGGTCCGACGGCTATCAGATGTCGCCCGATTATGCCGGGGCGGACGTCGTGCTGGTCAACACTTGCGGCTTCCTGGATTCGGCCAAGGAGGAATCGCTTGAGGCGATCGGCGAGGCGATTGCGGAGAATGGCCGCGTTATCGTCACTGGCTGCATGGGCAAGGAAGCGGAGATGATCCGCGCGAAATTCCCGAACGTGCTCGCGGTCACCGGCGCGCACCAATATGAGGAAGTCGTCGGCGCGGTGCATGAGGCAGCGCCGATGCCGCCGAGTGCGTTCCTCAATCTGGTGCCCGAAAGCGGCCTGAAACTCACCCCGCGCCATTACAGCTATTTGAAGATTTCCGAAGGCTGCAACCACCGCTGTTCCTTCTGCATCATTCCGTCGCTCCGGGGCGATCTCGTCAGCCGGCGGCCCGATGCCATTCTTCGCGAGGCGGAAAAGCTGGTCGCGGCGGGCACCCGCGAATTGCTCGTCATCAGCCAGGATACCTCGGCGTACGGCGTCGATATCCGCCATCAACCCCGCGAATGGCATGGACGCGAAGTACGCGCGCACATGACCGATCTAGCGCGCGAGCTGGGGTCGCTGGGGGCATGGGTGCGGCTCCACTATGTCTACCCCTATCCGCATGTCGATCAGGCCGTGCCGCTAATGGCCGAGGGGCTGGTGACGCCCTATCTCGACATTCCGTTCCAGCACGCCTCGCCCAATGTGCTGCGCGCGATGAAGCGCCCGGCCAATGAGGCCAAGGTGCTCGAGCGCATCAAGGGCTGGCGCGCGATCTGCCCCGATATCGCGATCCGATCGACCTTTGTCGTCGGCTTCCCTGGCGAGACCGAGGCTGATTTCGCCTATCTGATGAACTGGCTGGAAGAAGCGCAGCTCGACCGCGTCGGCGCGTTCCGTTTCGAGCCGGTCGAGGGCGCGGCGGCCAACGACCTGCCCGATCCGGTGCCAGAGGCAGTGAAGGAAGAACGCTACGCCCGGCTGATGGACCTGACCGCGCGGATCTCAGCGGAAAAACTGCGTGCCAAGGTCGGCCGCACGCTCGACGTGATCATTGATGCGGTCGATGAAGAAACCGGCGGCGCAACCGGCCGTTCGCAGGCCGACGCGCCCGAGATAGACGGCGAGGTGCATCTGCGCGACGCCGGGCACCTGAGCCAAGGCGATATCGTGCCCGTCGTCATCGAGGATGCCGACGAGCACGATCTTTTCGGGGTACCCCGTCCCTAAGGTAGTTTCGCTGCAGCGCGCGCCGCAAGTGTCCGTCGATAGGCTTCACCGACCGCCGCATCCCCCATGACCGTCGCATCGAACAGACAGGCCTGATACACCGCCTCATCCTTGATCACTGGACGGCACGCTTGTGCGGCGACTTGCTTGTCGAGTGGACGAATCGTTGGACGGCCGGGCGACGGGATCGACGGAACGCTTGGCGCCGCGCTGCATGCGCCACCAGGCTTCGCTGGCCAGCTCGGGTCCGTAAAGGTGCCGGTAGACGTGCCCGAAGCATAATCAAACAGGCTAGCCGTCGGTTTGACACGCCAGGCATCGGCAAATTTCTGATTGAGCACGGTCCAGCGCGCCATGAGCGGCACCGGCCGAGGGCCGAAGGACGAACCATCGGGCGCAAGCGGCAGCCAGTTACCGGCCTGGATATAGCCCATCGTCCCTTCGCGGGCAGGCGTCTTCAGGACATCGACATTCAGATACCAATGACCTTGCGACGACCAGAAATTCGGGGTGATTGCCACACGCGTACCGTCTGACGCATTGACCAAAATTCCGCCACCCGCCGCAGCTGTGGCAATGCGGTTGCCACCACCAAGATTGATGCCGCCTGCCGGCAAGTTGACGAGCTTGCCATCAATCCGGATCTCCATCCGCTCGCCCGTCCCCGAGCCGGGCTGATAGCTTACCCGCCGCTTGCCGAGGCGCAACGCGGCTGCCGTGTTCAGGCTCACACAGCTTTGCAGCCCGGTATAGGGGTTAGTTCCTGGGACAAAGGACGTGACCACTGGCGTCTGGCGCGTCTGCAGCTCGAACTCGCTGTCCAGGTTGCGCAGCGCGGTGAATTCGCCAGCCGACTGAAAGTCGTAATTAATCCCGTTCACGGTGGTGAGATGCGGATCACCCCAGTCTGCGGCATTGGCGTCGGGCGGATCGTTGCAAAAGGCCCGGAACGTGTTGACCGCAGCATTGCCAGCAGCGGATCCCGGTGCGCCCTGCGGCATCGTTGCCGGGGCGTTGACCCCATCAGTGCCGATTGTCAGGCCCTGAACGGCGCCCTTCAGGATCAGCGCGCAATAGGCTGGCAGTTGATTGGAAAGATGCGGGAACCGCCCGTTCAGGCCTTTGCTGTGGCAGCCGGAGCACTGGCCCGGGACCAGCGCCCCTGCATGCGACGCCGCATTCTGCGGCCACGCCGCCAGCACGAGTGGATCGTAACGATTGGGGGCAAACATCGGCAACGTGTTTTCGAGCTGCCCAAAGGTCAGCCCAGGCGCGAGCACGGCGTCTGGATGCACAATATAGGGGTTCTCGCCCGCGTGGCAGTCGGTGCAGATTCCGCCCACAGGGCCGCTTAGCTCGGCGCCACCCCCCTGATAGCGGCCCATCGGATCGATCGCGAGGTTGGGCACGCCGATTGGTATTTTCTGATTGGCCGGGAACGAGAACGCAGCGCCGCTCTTCTGATTGTCCCAGATGCACACTTTGGAGGTGATCTTGCTCAGACAGATTACGCCATCGAGTGCCACTGTCGTCTTGCCAGCATTGAAACGCGGCAATGCGATACACATGCCCTGCGGACTTTCAAACGTGCGCACCTCGGCGGGCGACTGCACAATGAACTGCTGACCTTGCGGAATCGAGCCCTGGATTTTCCATCCAGAAGTGCCATTCGGGTCCATCTCATTAATGGTCGGCGGAATCGGCACCTGATTGGCGGCACATTCATTGATATAGGCTTGGCCAGTGTTCGTCGTCGACAGGAAGACGACAGCACCGCCAGGTTTGAACACCGGCAGATTGAGCTTGCGTTCAATCGCCGGATCAAGCTGGAACGGACCACCGTCCCAGATACCTATCCGTTTCGCGCCAACCCGAGTTTCGCCCGGCAGGTTCCAGGTGAGCTGGTAGCGGATCGCATTGAGCTTACTCCCGAGACGTTCATCGTCGCGCAGTTTTGGAGAACGGGCCGCAAGCCAATCGATTGCCCGTTGTTCAACCACCAGCTGCGCCTGACCGCTGAGCCGAAGCCCCGACTTTAGTCGTTTCTCGAACGATGCAAATTCGTCCCGCGATTTGGCGTCGACGTCGTGGAGCAGTTTGTTACGGTACCATGCCAGCGCCTTGGCAATAAAGGCCGCACTGGGCTGAATTTGGCCACCCTTCGCATCAAACAATGCACCATGACCGACAAAGGCGATCGGGTCGCTTGCCGGAGCCTGAGCCACGGACAAGCTCGACGCCGTCGCCATGAAGGCAAGACCCAACGAACCAAAGATAGCTATATGGCTGATATTCTTTTCATTAACGGACAGCATCGGACAACCCCCTTTTTGAGAGTGACTCCAGACTCGCAAATAAAAATACTATGGGGCTATTTTACTCTAATTCTGAAACATCGTCAATGATTCTAAATTTATGCCATTTTATTTAGATATAATTATATCTGTACTAACATAGCGTTCTGTCGTGCGTCCAATGCTCTGGGCGTTCTGAAACTCGACGCGGCGGCGGCGAGTGCCATGCGCGCTTGTTGGCGGAAGCCACCGGATTATCCTTGGCATCACGGGTGCGCGAAGATCGGTGACTTGGCGAATTTGACCCGCCCGGCACCGGCGTTGGTCACTGCGCACCAGCCGTTGGAGGGCACAAGCGCACAATCACCTCGTCAGTGATCGGCAAAGGGTGCTAATCGCGGGTTGGCGGCTGGGTTACCCATTTGGGCCGCGAGGATAATCGCCTTGTCCCATCCCAACGCGACCGACACTCGGCTTGGTGACGCCCCGAAAACCGGCTTGAAAGGCTTTCTCGCGCGGCTAGGCCCCGGTCTGGTCACCGGCGCTGCCGATGACGACCCCAGCGGGATCGGCACGCATAGCCAGGTCGGTGCGGAATTCGGCTATGGGCTGGCCTGGACCTTTGTGCTGACCTTTCCGCTGATGGTCGCAATCCAGCAGGTCGCCGCCGAAATCGGGCGGGTAACCGGGGCCGGCATCGCGCGCAACTTGCGGCGGCATTATCCCCGGCCGGTGTTGTGGGCGATGGTGTCGCTGCTGCTGATCGCCAACATCATCAATCTCGGCGCGGATCTGAGCGCTATGGGTGCCGCGCTGCAACTCCTAACCGGCGGCAATGCTGGGCTTTACACGCTGCTGTTTGGCATCGTCTGCGTCGTGCTTGAAGTGGTGCTGAGCTATGCGCGGTATTCGTCGGTGCTCAAATGGACGACCTTATCGCTGTTCACTTATGTCGCGGTGGTGATGGTCGCTGGCGTGCCATGGGGGCATGCGTTGCGATCACTGGTGGTGCCCGAAATTCAGTTGAACGCGGCCTATGCCACTGCCTTTGTGGCAATCCTTGGCACGACGATCAGCCCCTATCTCTTTTTCTGGCAGGCCGGGCAGGAAGTGGAGGAAGAACATCGGCGGCACGCCAAGCCTTTGTGCATCACGCCGCGCGAGTCGGGACCCGAGATTGCGCGGATCAGGCTTGATACCCTGATCGGCATGGCATTCAGCACGATTGTGTCGCTGGCGATTGTGTTTGCGACCGCGGCGACGCTCAACGCCCACGGCATCCGCGACATCACCACGTCATCGCAGGCCGCAGAAGCGTTGCGGCCGATCGCCGGGCAATTCGCCTTTTTGATGTTTGCGCTCGGGATCATCGGCACCGGCTTGCTCGCGGTGCCGGTGCTGGCGGGATCGGCGGCCTATGCCGTGACCGAGATGCTGGGCGTGCCCGGCAGTTTGGATGCCAAGCCGCTTGATGCGCGTATTTTCTATTCGACGATTGCCATTACGACCTTGGCCGGGTCGTCGATCAACGCGGTCGGTATCGATCCCGTTCGGGCGCTGTACTGGGCGGCGGTGGTCAATGGCGTGCTCGCGACGCCGCTGATGGTGATGATGATGCTCATCGTCCGCAATCGCCGGGCCATGGGTCGATTGACCTTGCCGATCGGCTCGACGATCCTTGGCTGGAGCGCGACCTTTGTCATGGCGGCGGCGACCATAATCTTCTTCGCCTTCGCGCTGTAAAGGGGGCGCCATCGCCGATGATGGCGCCTCCTCCGTCAGCCTGCGTTATTATTGCGCGCTGCCGGGGTGGCGGCGGAGCAGGTCAAACGCGACCAGGTGCGCAGTGAAGGTCACCGCGACGCCAAACATCGGGATCAGGGCAAAGGGCAGCAGCCGGACATTTGCCATCGACGCTGGATCAGTAAACGAGAAATAGATTCCCGTGCCCATGGCGACGATCAGATCGGCCGCGCCGAACAGGTGCGTCCCCCAATAGCGCCAGCGCGCGAAGGGCAATGCGACCGCGATCAAAGCGAAAATGCCCGCCAGCAGATCCCCGATCCCGCCATCAACGACCAGCGTCGGCGGCAGCGCCCCATTGGCGCCAAACACGAAGAACAACCCTGCTGCGCCGATTCGCCAGGCATGGAACAGGGTTAAGCGTTTCAGGCCGACATCCGCAAACCAGCGACGCAGGCTGGGGCTGTTCGCATAGGCAAGCATCGGCAGGGTAATGCCGGTCGCTGTGATCGTCGGGACGCCGATGGTCGGCATGGCGGTAAGCCAACCGGCGATTGCCGCCACAGAAATTGCTGCGGCCCAGAGCAACAGCAGAACCAGGATGATCCGCCCTGCCCGTTGTGGTTGTTCGTATCGTGTGGCCATGAATATTTTCCTGTAGTTACACATTTATAGGTAAAGAAGGATCAGCTTGCTCCCAGCTGATCGAGAGCGGGCTGGACGGCGTGCCAGTCATGCGGGGCGAGCTGTTTGACGCTGTCTGCCTGAATCGCCGACCACAACGGCATCGCGACTGAAAGCTTGTCGCGCCCTTTTGACGTCAGGGTCAGCCCCCGGACACGCTTGTCGCCATCGGCGGCCGTTGATTGAATGAGGTCGGCCCGCTCGAGCGGCGCGAGATTGCGCGTCAGCGTCGTTCGTTCGAGCCCAAGCGCATCAGCCAGGGTGCCGATATTGACGGGCGCGGCTTGATTGAGCCCCGCCAGGATCGAAAATTGTCCCGAGGTTATCCCAATCGGTCGAAAGGCAGCATCATAGCGTCGCGCGACAGCCCGCGCTGCGCGCTGGGTGTTGAGGCACAGGCAAGCTGCGCCCATTTGCTGCGGAGTCAGGAACTTTGTTTCGCTCATAGCGCTTATTTAGGTGCATCTACACCTATAATCAAGCCCGGCCGCGTCGTTCGCTGCGATAATAAAGGAAGGTCAGGAAGATCGACGTCGCGCCGAGCAAGTGCCAGATCGCATGCCCCTGCAGCAGGCTGGTCGGCGAACAGACAATGCCATGCTGATCGAGGTTCCAAATCGTGAAGGCGACCGCCTTTGCCAAGATACCAAGCAGATAATATCTGACCTGAACATCGGCGCGCTTGGGTCGGGCAAAGCCCATTTCGATGATGATCGCCAGGATCAGCTCCACCGCGAACAGCCAGCGCCGGACTTCCGGCTCGGCGATCAGTACGGTCACCAGCGCACCGCATAACAGCAGGTAAAGTGCGATTGCCGGCTTGTCGGGGATCCGCAGCCAGCGGCTGAGCCCGCTCACCAGCATGAAGGACGCAACCAGATACATGCCGAGCACATCATAAAACTGGCCCCATAGGGTCAGCGTGGCGTGCAACAACACCGATCCCAGTCCGACTGAAATTGCCGTGAGGCCGAACATCGTCGCCGCGATACGCGGCATCGCCGACGACCAATCGCGTCCCGCCGCCAGCAGGATCATCAAAAACCCGGCAAAAACATAGCCATAAGACGACCAACTATTCGCTGGCTGAACGATCAGCGCGCCGGCGCGCGGCATTTCGCAAAAGCAGCGCGTCGTCGTGCAGGTCGCAGGGGCATAGACGCTCCAGTCGGGCCCGAGCGCCGATAGCAGCGCCACAATGCCAAGCGCGGAGAGTGCCGCAAAAATCAGCGCCGTGAAAATCCGGCGCGCGCCGATTGGCTGCATCCCCTGCCCCCTTGTTTTGTCGTTAGCGGCCACCGTATCGCAAAGCGGCGCGGCGGCAAGGCCCGCCCTCTGGCGTGCGACGGCACGATCTGCAAGAACGCGCCAACGCTGGTTTTCTTAAGGGATTGTTGATGCGCCTTCGCTTCGTCACGTGCGGCCTTGCCTTGCTCGCCACCACTGCTTCCAGCGCTGCAATGGCACAGGCACTGACGCCTGAGGAAACCGCCAAGATCGATCTGATTGTCGCCGAAAACCTGGCGAACACGGGCGTTCCCTCCGCCTCGATCGCGATTGTGCGCGGGGGGCAGATCGTCTTCACCAAAGCCTATGGCAAACAATCGGAAACGATCAAGTCACCCAGCGTTGCTGCCCCTTACCAGATTGCCTCGGTCTCCAAACAATTCACCGCCGCAGCGCTGTTGCTGCTCGAGGATCAGGGGAAGTTGAGCCTTGACGATATGGTTTCAAAATATCTCCCTGGCGTCACCGATGGCGACAAGATCGCGCTTCGCCAGTTGCTCAGTCACACATCGGGCCTGCAGGATTACTGGCCGCAGGATTACAGCTTCCAGGCGATGGAAACGCCGACCACACCGCAGAAGATCGTCGATCGCTGGGGCAAGAAACCGCTCGATTACGCGCCCGGCACCAAGTGGCAATATTCGAACACCGGCTATGTCGTGGCGGGGATGATCGTCGAAAAAGTCGCGGGCATGTCGCTGATCAACTTTCTTGAAGCCAATGTCTTCAAGCCACTGGGCATGAAGGCGATGGATCAGGATCTGGCGATCGGACCCAAATATCCGCAGGGCTATCATCGCTATGCGCTAGGGCCCGTCAGGATCGCGACGCCCGCCGCGCATGGCTGGTTGTTCGCAGCGGGCGAGTTATCGATGTCACCGACCGACCTGGCCAAATGGAACATCGCCCGGATCAACCGTACCGTCCTTCCCGCCGATGACTGGGCCGCACAGGAAACGCCGGTCGTGCTGCCGGATGGCAGGAACACCGGCTATGGCCTGGGCGTCGTCACGCGGACCGGTGCCGATGGCCGCCGCTTCGTCGAGCATGGCGGCGAAGCGGTCGGCTTCCTGACCGAGAATATCGTCTATCCCGATGACAAGGCGGCGATTGTCGTCGCGGTCAATGCCGATTTCGGTGATGCACAGGGCACAATCGCCAAGGGCATTGCTGACCTGATCCTGCCACCGAAACCAGCCGCAGCGACCGATCCGGAAGTCGCCAAGACGGCGCAGGCGCGGGCGATTTTCAATGCGATGCGCGCCGGAACGCTCGACCCGGCAAAGATGACCGAGGACTGGAATTACTTTTTCACGGGCACTGCGGCCGAAGATTATAAGGCGTCGCTGGGTCCGCTGGGTGACCCGATCAGCTTTGAGCCCTTGGGGCCGCCCCGGCTGCGCGGTGGCTTCGTCAATCGCAACTACCGGGTGACCTATCCCGATCGCAAGCTGACCGTCATCAGCTATGCCGAACCCGGCGACACCGGCCGATACGAACAATTTCTGGTGATGCCCGCGCAATGACCGATTTCTCGTCCCTGCTACAGCCCGATCTGGGCCAGCCCGCGCGCCTGATCGAAGTCGTCCACCCCGACGCGTTCGACAATTGGCTGAGTGCGCAACCACCGCGCGTCCGGGCGATGGTGGCGGCGCAAAAGCTGTCGGGCAAGGCCGGCAATAAAGCGATCCTGCCCGGCGACGGGCCGGACGATTGGCATGCCTTGCTGGTCTGCGACGAGGTTGAAAGCTCACCCTGGCGGATTGCGTCGCAGGGGGAGAATCTGCCCGAAGGAACTTATCGCCTGAAAGACGGCGACGTTGGCGCGGCGGGACTAGGCTGGCTGCTCGCGCAGCACCGGTTCGATCGCTACCGTAAAGATGACAAGCCGACCGGCGCGCGCATCCTGCTGACCCGCGATGTCGCGCGAATTGAAGAAACCGTGCGCTTGGCCGGAGCCGTTGCCAAGGTGCGCGACCTGGTCAACCTCGGCGCGTCCGACCTTGGGCCCGCCGAACTGGAAAAGGAAGCCGAGGCGCTGGCCGCATCCCATGGCGCAACGCTGACAGTCACGCGCGGCGATGCGCTCGAGCAGGGCTTTCCGATGATCCACATCGTCGGCCAAGCTGCCACGCGCGCCCGCGCGCCGCGCCTGATTGAGCTTGAATGGGGCGATCCCGCGCACCCCCGGCTCGCGATCATCGGCAAGGGTGTGTGCTTCGATTCCGGCGGGCTGGACATCAAGCCCTCGTCTGGCATGCGGCTAATGAAGAAAGACATGGGCGGCGCGGCGCAAGCGCTGGCGCTGGCCGGGCTGATCATGGGCGGCCGGTTGAAAGTGCGGCTCCATCTGCTGATCCCGGCGGTCGAAAATGCGATTGCGGGCAATGCGTTTCGCCCTGGCGACGTGCTGCCGACCCGGCAGGGCCTGACTGTCGAGAACACCAATACCGATGCCGAAGGGCGGTTGATCCTGGGCGACGCGCTCACCCGTGCAGGGGAGGAAAAGCCCGATCTAATTATCGATTTCGCGACGCTGACCGGCGCGGCGCGGGTCGCACTGGGGCCGGACCTGCCAGCCACCTTCGCCAATGACGACGCGCTCGCGGCAACCCTGCTCGCTGCCGGTCGCGCGGTGCATGATCCGTTGTGGCAGTTGCCGCTGTGGGACGGCTATGATGAAATGCTGAAATCCGACATCGCCGATCTGGTCAATGCACCCGATAGCGGCTTTGCGGGGACGATCACCGCTGCACTATTCCTGCGCCGCTTCGTGCCAAAGGGGACGCCCTGGGTGCATCTCGACACCTTCGCCTGGCGACCAACGGCCAAGCCCGCGCGGCCAAAAGGGGGCGAAGCGCTTGGCCTGCGTGCGGTTTGGGACATGCTCAAGGGCCGCTATTCCCGATCATAAAGCCATAGCCACCCGCCTTTGCCTGCGGCTATTATTTGACCGGTAATGTGGCTGGTATGCTGTCGGCAGGGGCTGGTGTCGCTTTACGCCGATGCCGCAACCGCAGCAGATCAATTTCTGCTTGGCGCCGCGTGAGATAGTAATCGCGCGTGGCGACATACGGGTCTGGCGTGTGATCGTGGAGCGCGTGCAACTGTTCGTCAAACTCAGCGCGGGTGTCGAGTTGCCCGACCACACCAACCGGGACGGTAAAGAAGACATTATTGAACGGTGTGCCGAACGAGAGCGGCAGCACCAAGCGATCGACGATTGTCCCCGTCAAATCGCGCAGCGTCGTCGGCCCGATCAGCGGCAGGTAGAAAAACGGACCTGGTTTAATGCCATAAAAGCCCATCGTATTGGCAAGGCTGTTCACGCGCCGCGGCAACCGAAACGGGCGTCTTTTCGCGATATCAAACACGCCCGCCACGCCAACCGTCGAATTGATCACGAAGCGCCCGGCAGTTTCGGCAGCCTTGCCAACCTTTAGCTGCAAAAAATAATTCGCGAAGTTAACCGGTTCACGGATATTGCCGATCAGGTTGCGCAATCCACTGCGTAACGGTGACGGCACACGTTCCTGGTATGCCATCGCCGCCGGGCCGATAACGGCCTTATCAACCTCCTGCGTGATCGCGAATGATCGGGCGTTCAGCCGGGCAAACGGATCACCTCGTGTCCGCTCCCTGGCTTTGACGACAATCTCATTCGGGTCTCGGCTCGGGGTTGCCGATGACGGGTTCGGCGTTACGGCTTGGATCGACGCCTCAGGGCTGGCTTGCGGCGCAATCGCGCTCGGCGCGACCTCGCTCGGGGGCGTTTGGGCCGGGAGATTCTGGGTCGATATGACAGGGCCTAGCGGCGCCGGAGCCGCTGGCACCTGGTTCGGGAGGCCTTCGCTGGCAATCGGCGCAGCAATGATCTGTTTGGAGGAAGCGGGCAGGTCGCTGGTCTGGGCCAGCCCACTCGCAATCAAAATCGCCAGAGTCAGCAATGGATTGAGCCTTCGTCCCCTTCGAGCGCCATTAGCGAGGGCATGACGGGCAGCCGTGATGATCTTCGGTGCCTAACAATCGTCAAATCGATCACAGGTAACTCCTATTGCACCAAGATTGGCGCAGTGCTGCCGACCTCGATTTCGGCGTTTTGAATCCTACACCCCTCACATTAAGATGGAATAGGGGAATAGCAGGCTTTGGCTAGAGGGAGAAAATAGGGCGACGCCCGAAATTTATATGCCATTTGGCTCAGCATCATTGGGGTGCTGGAGATTGAATATTCGCTAAATCACGGCAAAGAAATGAAACATTTTCAGCTAACGGAGCGCCGATAGCAGGATGATAGATGGGCTATTCGGAACCCCTACCAAAACGACGCGTTACCCCCGGATAGGCAATGTCGGCTCGTCGTCGGCGTCATGAAAGGCTATCCGGATGCTTTGGACAATCGTTCTAATTTTGCTCGTGCTATGGGCGCTCGGCCTTGGCTTTCATGTTGCTGGCGGCTTAATCCACCTGCTGCTTGTGATCGCTGCAGTGGTCATTGTCGTGCGACTGGTGAGCGGTCGCCGGGCCATTTAGCCGCCTGGCCAGCGCTGATTGCCGCCGCTGCAGCGATGATCGGCAAGAAGCTACCCGCTGTCAGGCTCGCCCCGCCGACCAGTGCCCCATCGACATTATCGGTCATGAGCAAATCAGCGGCGTTATTGGGCGTGACCGATCCACCATACAGGATGCGGACAGCCGATGCCCGCTGCCCAATGGCGGTGGCAAGCGTTGCCCGAATGGTCGCATGCATGGCGGCAACATCGCCAACGCTAGCGACCCGGCCGGTGCCGATCGCCCAGACCGGCTCATAGGCAATCGATAGCCAGGCCCCATCGAACGCTTCCGGCAAAGAGCCAATGAGCTGGGCGGTCACTACTGCCTCTGCCCTGCCCGCTTCGCGCTGGGCCAATGTTTCGCCGACGCACAAAATGATCGACAAACCCTGCTCATGCCCTCGCGCCGCCTTGGCGCGAACATCGGCATCGGTTTCGCCTTGATCGGCACGCCGTTCACTATGGCCGACAATCGTGAAGCGCGCGCCCGCTTCACGGACCATTGCCGCCGATAGACAGCCGGTATGCGGGCCCGAGGCCGCGCCATGCACATCCTGCGCGCCGACCATCAGACCCGGCGCCCTTGCCACTGCCGTTGCGATCAGCGTCGCCGGCACGGCCATTGCGACATCGACCGTCGGTGTGCGAGACGCCGCACTGGCAATCGCATCAAGCTCCACCAGCGCGGCCAATGATCCATTCATCTTCCAATTGCCGGCCACCAGCTTGCGTCGCATTTCCACCCCTTTTTGGCTCTGCCGCCTGTCGATAGCGCGCTCCACGGCGCACACAAGCTTGAAGCCGCCAGCAACGCTGCGTAAAGCGATGCCAAATCACCCGCAGGATCGGTCTCCCCCACGCATGCTTAGCTTTATTCGCTCGATCATCAATTCGCGGACGGGGATTGTCGTCACCTTCATTTTCCTCGGCCTGATCGCGCTGGCCTTCGCCGTCAGCGATATCACTGGCGTTGCGGGCAATGGCAGCGCGACGAGCGGGACCAGCATTGCAAAGATTGGCAAGGTCGATGTGGGCGAAGCCGAACTGCGGCGCCGGACCCGGGATGAAATGGAAACGTTCCGGCAGCGCCAGCCGACGCTGGATATGGTGCAATTCGTCAATGGTGGCGGCTTTGAAAGCACGTTGGAACGGCTGATTGGCTCGCTGGCCCTGTCGCAGTTCGGCGAAAAGGTCGGGATGGTCGTCAGCAAAAGATCGATCGATGGTCAGATTGCCAGTGTGCCTGATCTGCAGGAAGTGGACGGCAAGTTCAGCCAGAAAAAATATCAGCAACTGCTGGCGCAGCGCCAGATTACCGATGCGCAGATCCGATCCGACATTGCCCGCAGCACGATCAGCCAGCAACTGACCGTCCCGACCGAAGGCGCAAGCCAGGTGCCATTTGATCTTGCTGCGCCCTATGCCGCGTTGCTGCTCGAAAAGCGCGCTGGCGTGGTCGGCTTTGTGCCAACCACGGCGGTTGGCGCTGGTGCGCCGCCCACAGAGGCTGAAATTGCCACCTATTTCAAGCGCAACGCCGCCCGCTACACCATCCCAGAACGGCGGGCGATCCGCTATGCGCTGATTACCCCGGCGATGGTCAAAGCAGCGGCGACGCCGACCGAAGCAGAGATCGCGGCGGCCTATAAGGCGCAAGCCGGGCGCTTTGCGGCAACCGAGAAGCGATCGCTTTCGCAGGTCGTCATTGGGGATCGGGCCGCTGCTGATGCCCTGGTTGCCAAGATCAAATCAGGCACCGGGATCGACGTCGCAGCCAAGGGAGCAGGACTTCAGGCAGCAAAGCTGACGGGAATCGAAAAGCTGGCCTATAGCGCACAAACGACCACAGAAATTGCCTCCGCTGTGTTTGCCGCCGCGCGCGGCAGCGTGGTCGGGCCAATCAAATCTGCCTTTGGCTGGACGATCATTCGGGTCGATTCGGTTGATCAGGTCGCTGCCAAAACGCTCGATCAAGCGCGCGCTGATCTCACCCGCGAATTGGGCGCCGATAAGCTCACCAAGGCGCTTGGTGCGCTGCATGACAAGATCGACGATTCGATTGGGGACAATTCGACTTTTGCCGAAATTGTTGCAGACCAAAAGCTGCAGCCCGTTACCACAGTGCCGGTGATCGCGGATGGCCGCGACCCCGACAACGGCTCCGTCCTCCCAGATCCTCAGCTTGCGCAGGTCTGGATCGCTGGGTTCGCCGCCGAACAAGGCGATGATCCGCAATTGGTGCCGGTGGGCCAGGATGGCAGCTTCGCGCTCGTTTCGCTCGATCGGATCGTCCCTAGCGCGCCACCCCCGATCGCCAAGATCGCTGATCTGGTGAAGCGCGATTTCACGATTGATCGCGCCCGCCGCGCCGCGCGCACGATCGCCGCGGAAATCGTCGCCAAAGCCAATAAGGGGATCACGCTGTCTGATGCCGTCGCCCAAGCGTCGGCCAAGCTGCCCGCTGTTCGCCCGATCGCTGCGTCGCGCGCGCAGCTCGCTGCCAATCCAAAGGGTGCCCCGCCGCCCCTGGTGCTGTTGTTCAGCATGGCTCCCAAAACCGCCAAACTGCTCGAAGCCCCTGAACGGGCAGGCTATTATGTCATCTATCTCGGGCAGATCGAACGGAGCGCCGCCTCCAACAATCCCCGACTCATTCAGGCGATGCGTGGGGACCTGAGCAAGGTCATCGGCCGCGAATATATCGGCCAGTTCGTCCAAGCTGTGCGTCGCGACGTCGGCGTGAAGAAGAATGATGCGTTGATTGCCCAGACCCGCAAGGACCTGGCGGGCGAGCGCTGAGCGAGCTGATGTACGCGGGATCGGCTATCGAGGGGACTGACGCTGCGCGCTTGGCGCTGGCGGCCGGGCGTCCTACTTTGCTGTGGCAACGCCAGATTGCCGATACCGAAACGCCCGTGGCGGCAGCGCTAAAGCTGATCGAGCCCGGGCGTGGCGATTTTGTGCTCGAATCGGTTGAGGGCGGCGCGGTGCGCGGGCGCCACAGCCTGGTCGGGCTCGCGCCCGATCTTGTGTTCCGCGCCCATGGCGCCGCCGCCGCGATTAACCCGCACTGGCAAACCGATCGCGCGGCTTTTGTGCCATGCGAACAGCCCACGCTCGATGCCCTGCGTGCGCTTGTCGCCAGTTGCCTGATGGACGTGCCCGATGCGCTGCCGCGCGCTTTGGCCTGCCTGGTGGGGTATTTCGGCTATGAAACGGTCGGGCTCGTCGAAAAACTCGATCGCCCCGCCACTAACGCACTTGATCTGCCGGACATGATGTTCGTGCGCCCCACCGTCATTCTGATCTTTGATCGGCTGACGGATGCCCTGTTCATCGTTGCGCCGGTCTGGCCCGATCCTGCACGGCACGGCGATGCCCTGATCGAGGCGGCAGCCGAGCGGATCGACGACATCGCCGCTAAACTGGCAACCGCGTCCCTGCCGGCACCCATCCGTGCCGAGCCGAGCGACGTCACGCTTCAGCCGGTTCTGCCGCCGGGGCGCTATGCCGAAATGGTTGCGGCAGCGAAGGACTATATTGTGGCAGGTGATATCTTTCAGGTGGTGCTTGCCCAGCGTTTCACTCTTCCCTTCACCCTGCCCGCTTTTGAACTTTACCGGGCATTGCGGCGAATCAACCCCTCGCCCTTCCTCTATCATCTCGATTTACCGGGCTTCTCGCTGACGGGATCGAGCCCGGAGATATTGGTGCGGGTGCGCGATGGCGAGATCACCATTCGCCCAATCGCCGGCACACGGCCGCGCGGGCGGACAGCGGCAGAGGATGAAGCCAATCGCGCCAGCCTGCTTGCTGACCCGAAGGAACGCGCCGAACATCTGATGCTGCTCGATCTTGGCCGCAACGATACTGGTCGCGTCGCTGCGGCAGGCAGCGTCCAGGTCACTGATAGCTATACCGTCGAATTTTATAGCCATGTCATGCATATCGTCTCCAACGTGGTGGGGCGGTTGGAAGATAAACATGACGCGATCGATGCCCTGTTTGCCGGCTTTCCCGCGGGCACGGTATCGGGCGCACCCAAAGTTCGCGCCTGCCAGATCATCGCCGAACTCGAATCCGAAGTGCGCGGGGCCTATGCCGGGGGCGTTGGCTATTTTTCGCCCGACGGATCTATGGACAGCTGCATCGTTCTGCGCACGGCGATTGTGAAGGACGGAACGATGCATGTGCAGGCCGGTGCCGGCATCGTTGCAGACAGCGACCCCACTTATGAGCAGCGCGAATGCGAGGCGAAGGCCGGCGCGCTATTGGCTGCAGCGCGCGAAGCGATCAGCCAGGCGGGCAGTGCCCGGTTCGGGCAATAGCTGGGCACTCGAGCCAATAATCGTTCTGAATTTGGCCAATTATCGGGCTGATTTGTGCTGAGCGACCGATTATTTTGGCGCGCGCCGCTCTGCCCGCCAGCGATCGAGCAACTGTTGGGTGCACCCGCTTTGGCCACCCGTGCCCGATGGCGAGCAGGTATTGGGCAGGCCGCCCCCTTCGCGCCCCGCCTCGTCCAATCCTTCAACCCGGTTTGCCCAGGGTTGATTGGCAGCGGTTGGCACGCTTTGGCGTAATGCCTTGGGGATTCGATAGGGTTCCTCAAGGGTATTGCAGACGACGATTTCGCCATCCGTCGATGGCGGACATTGCTCCCCGGGCGTCAAGGTAACGCTGCGGATTTTTGCGGGCGGCTTGCCGGTTTCTGGCGCATCCTGCGCAAAAGAAGTGGTTGCCGACAGCACCATCAGCGTGCCGATGACGAACGAACGAACCATGATACTCACTCCCACACCGATGATCCGCACGCCGCAGCGACGCCCAAATCCTACAGCAGCCATGCCGGAAGTCCAGTGACTTGCAGCAAGCTGGGCGGCTTAGAATCGCGAAATGATCGCCCGCGATTATCGGGTCGCCCGGTTGCGCTTGAGAGCGCATCGACTACAAGCGCGCCGCATGATCCTCGTTATCGACAATTATGATAGTTTTACCTGGAACCTCGTCCATTATCTGATGGAGTTGGGGACAGAAGTGCGCGTCGTCCGTAATGATGCGCTGACAGCTGCTGAAGCGATGGCCAGCAATGCCCATGGTTTTCTAATCTCGCCCGGCCCCAAAACGCCGACCGAGGCCGGGATATCGCTCGATCTGGTCGCCGCCTGCGCCGCTTCGGGAAAGCCATTGCTTGGCGTTTGCCTGGGCCATCAGGCGATTGGGCAGCATTTTGGCGGCCAGGTGGTGCGCGGCGGCCTGATGCATGGAAAGACGTCACCAGTATCGCATGACGGCACTGGACTGTTCGCTGGCCTGCCCTCCCCCTTCACGGCCACCCGCTATCACTCGCTGATCGTTCAGGACATACCGAGCGACTTGATCGTCAATGCGACCGCCGACGACGGATCGGTGATGGGCTTTCGGCATGCATCGTTGCCGATCCACGGCGTCCAGTTCCACCCGGAGAGCATCGCCACCGAACACGGCCACGCCATGCTCGCCAACTTTATGGCGCTCGCCGGCCTCACGCCCGGCGTATCGGCGTGACGACCATGGTTCGATTGCCGGACACAAGCGTGCCGCTCTCGGCAGACGCGGCGGCGCAGGCGTTTGCGGATATCCTTGATGCGCGCACCACTGAGCAGGCAATTGCGGATTTCCTGATCGGCCTCAGCCAGCGCGGCGAGACCAGTACTGAGATTGCCGAGGCCGCACGGGCACTCCGCGCGCGGCTGATCCCGATCGAAGCCCCGACCGGCGCGATCGATGTCTGTGGCACGGGCGGCGACGGACACCACACGCTCAACGTCTCGACAGCCGTCTCCCTGATTGTCGCGGCAGCCGGGGTGCCGGTTGCCAAACATGGCAATCGCGCAGCCTCCAGCAAGGCCGGCGCAGCCGATACGCTCGAGGCCCTTGGCCTTGATATGGCCCGGGCGGGCACGCTCGCCGAGGCAAGCCTGCGCGACCTGGGCATCGCTTTTCTGTTCGCCGCCAACCATCACCCAGCGATGAAGCGGATTACGCCCATTCGCCGCAAGATTGGCACGCGAACCATCTTCAATCTGATGGGGCCGCTGGCAAATCCAGCCCGAGTCACGCGCCAGCTGATCGGTATCGCCAGGCCAGATTATGCACCGGTCTATGCCGATGCGCTCGCTCAGCTCGGCACCGAGGCAGCGCTGGTTGTATCCGGCGAAGAGGGGCTCGACGAGCTGTCTGGCGCTGGGCCAAGCATTGTTGTCAGTGTCGGTGATATCAGGCTGCCATCCACCGTCGCGCCCGAGGATGGCGGCCTGGCTCGCCAGCCTATTGCGGCATTGCGCGGCGGGGACCCCGCCTATAACGCCGCGGCCCTGCGTCGGCTTCTGCTTGGCGAGACGGGGGCGTACCGGGATGCCGTATTGCTCAACGCGGCTGCAGCGTTGATGCTGGCCGGACGCGCTGCATCGCTCACTGACGGGGTAGAAGAAGCTGGCGAAGTGCTCGACAACGGACTTGCCAGCGCGCTGCTGGATTGCTGGATCGCCTATTCATGACGACGATTTTGACTCGTATTTTGGAAACCAAGCGCGCCGATGTTGCAGCCCGCAAGGCCTGTATTTCGATGAGCGACATTGATGCGATGATCGCTGAACAAACCGCCCCGCGCGGCTTTCGTGCGGCGCTGGATGCAAAGGCGGAGCATGGCCCGGCGCTGATCGCTGAAATCAAAAAGGCCAGCCCATCAAAGGGGCTGATCCGCGAAAATTTTGATCCGCCTGCCCATGCCATGGCGTATCAGGCTGGGGGCGCTGCTTGCCTGTCGGTGCTCACCGACGAACATTGGTTCCAGGGTGCCGACGCCTATCTGACGGTGGCTCGCGGCGTCGTTAGCCTGCCGGTGATCCGCAAGGATTTCATGATTGATCCCTGGCAAGTGCCCGAGTCGCGCGCCCTGGGGGCCGATGCCATTCTGCTCATCGTTGCTGCGATCGACGACGATCTGCTCGCCGAAATTGAGGCTGCAGCCATCGAATGCGGGATGGATGTGCTAGTTGAAGTCCATGATGCCAGGGAACTTGAGCGCGCGATGAAGCTCAAATCGCGGCTGATCGGCGTTAATAACCGCGACTTGCACAATTTCAGCGTTGATTTTCAACGCACCTATGATCTGATTTCACGCGCGCCGACGGGCTGTACATTCGTCGCTGAAAGCGGGCTTTCGGGCCGTGCTGATCTCGATGCAATGGCCGAAAAGGGCGTTAAATGCTTCCTGGTTGGCGAAGCGCTGATGCGCGCCGACGATGTTGAAGCGGCGACGCGGATGCTGCTGGGTCAATGACCGGGCTCACCCATCTCGACGCCAGCGGTGCCGCCCACATGGTCGATGTCGGCGGCAAAGCGACGACCATGCGCGAAGCCGTGGCGACAGGGCGGATTACGATGTCGCCAGCCGCGATCCTCGCTGTTCGGGAGGGTAGCGCCAAAAAGGGCGATGTGCTGGCCGTCGCGCGGATCGCTGGCATCATGGCGGCCAAGCGGACGAGTGATTTGATTCCACTCTGCCACCCATTGCCGTTGACGCGGGTGGCCCTCGATCTGGCCCCAGACAAGGACGGCGTTACCGTCACCGCAACTTGCGCGACCGAGGGCAAGACCGGTGTTGAAATGGAAGCGATGACGGCGGTGTCGGTCGCGCTGCTGACCATTTACGACATGGCCAAGGCGATTGATCGCGGCATGACAATCACCGGCGTTCATCTGCTGGAAAAACGTGGCGGCAAATCCGGCGACTGGCGGGCACCGCCGCCAGCAACTTAGCACTGGTACCGCACTGCAATATCGCGCAACAGGTGCGAAGGCCGCATTTTCTGGAGACATCAAAGCCATGGCGGATACCGCTTTGGACAATCGAGACGTAGCGGACACCGGCACCGAGGCGCGCGTCGTCTTGCGATCGCCCAAAAAGATCCAGATCGTCGTCATTGGCGGTGGGGCCGGCGGCCTTGGCCTGGTCGCGAAGCTGGGCAAGATGCTTGGCCGCAAGAAGTTCGACATTATCCTGGTCGACCGCAATCAGACGCATATCTGGAAACCGCTGCTGCACGAAGTGGCGGCTGGATCGCTCGACGCCAATCTCGATGAAGTCGGTTACCGCAGCCATGCCTATCGCTGGAATTACCGCTTTTTCGACGGCTCTCTTGAATCGATCGATCGCGACGCCCGCCAGGTCATCATCGCGCCAATCCTTGATGAAAACGGCAATGAAATCGTCGGACGACACCGCATTCGCTATGATTATCTGGTGCTGGCGGTTGGATCGGTTTCCAATGATTTCGGGACACCCGGCGTCCGCGAAAACGCGATTTACCTTGATGATCGCACCCAGGCCGATCGCTTTCGCAAGCGCCTGCTCAATCAGTGCCTGCGGGTATCCCGCACGATGAGTGCGGATCCCAGCGCCGATGCCCGCGTGCGTGTCGCGATTGTCGGCGGTGGCGCAACTGGGGTCGAACTATCAGCCGAATTGTTCAACGCTGCCAAAGGTCTCGCCTATTACGGGCTTGAGGTGTTCGACGAATCGCGGCTGGACGTGACGCTGGTTGAGGCTGGCCCGCGCATCCTGCCAGCGCTGCCCGACTATTTGTCAGAGGCAGCAACCGGAGAGCTGGAGGCAATTGGCGTTCATGTGATGACCGGCAGGCAGGTTACCGAGATTACCGATAAAGGCATTGCGACGTCAGACGGCAATTTCATTCCCGCTGATTTGCGCGTGTGGGCCGCAGGCGTGAAGGGGCCCGATTTTCTGCAAGGCATTGGAGGGCTTGAAACAACCCCCGGCAACCAGCTTGTCGTTACCGAAACGCTGCAAACAACCCGCGACGAGCGCATCTTCGCGATTGGTGATTGCGCGCGCTATATCCCGGCCGGTGCTGATCGGCCAATCCCACCCCGCGCCCAGGCGGCGCACCAGATGGCCGGGACAGCCTATCATAACATCCGCGCGCTGATCGCTGGCAAGCCCCTTAAACCATTCATCTATCAGGATAAAGGATCGCTCGTTTCGCTGTCCCGCTATTCGACGGTGGGCAGCCTGATGGGCAATCTGGTCGGTGGGCGCATGGCTGTGGAAGGGCGAATTGCGCGGCTGATCTATGTCTCGCTTTACGGCATGCATATCGTCGCCATCCATGGCTGGCTAAAGGGCGTGGCGTTGATCGCGATGGGCCGGATCAACCAGGTCATCCGCCCCCGCCTGAAGCTTCACTAGACAACGGGACAGGATGATGGTCGCGCTGCTGCCGGTCGCCGATGCCCAGGATCAGTTGCTCGCGCTGGCGAGCCCGGTCGCAAGCGAGTCTGTCGATCTGCGCACCGCTGCCGGGCGCTGGGCAAGCGCCGACATCATCGCCCAGCGATCCCAGCCGGTGACCGATCTGTCGGCCATGGATGGCTATGCGATTCGCTTTCAGGACCTGCCAGGGCCGTTGACGCTGATTGGCGAAAGCGCGGCAGGCCGCCCCTTTACCGGTATCCTGAGCGAAGGCGAAACCGTGCGCATCTTTACGGGCGCAGCGCTGCCCTTGGGTGCCGATACGGTGATGATGCAGGAAGAGGCTGCGCTTCAGGATGGCCGCGTGCTGCTAACCGGTGCGGGGCCGTCGGCAGCCGGACGCAATGTGCGGCCTCGGGGCCTTGATTTCAGTGCCGGCCACGCCCTGATCGCGCGGGGTGATCGGCTCACCCCGGCCCGGATTGCGCTGGCGGCCATGGGTGGACAGGGCATGATCACCGTCAACCGGCGAATTCGTGTGGCGATCGTGACAACGGGCGATGAACTGGTGCCGCCCGGCGCGCCGCTTACCGACGCGCACCTGCCCGAATCTAACGGCGTAATGCTTGCCGCCTTGCTCGCTGATTTGCCCGTTGATGTTGATCTAACGCCGATCCTGCCCGATCGGCTCGACGTCATCAGCGCCGCCCTTGCGCATATCCAGGCTGACATTATCGTTACGATTGGCGGCGCATCGGTTGGCGATCACGATCTCATCCGTCCTGCCATCGACGCCGCTGGTGGTAGCATCAACTTTTGGCGGATCGCGCTGCGGCCCGGCAAACCAATGCTGACGGGCATAATCGGGGAGACGGTGATCCTTGGGCTGCCGGGCAATCCCGTCTCCGCCTTCGTCACCGCGCAATTGTTCCTGCGCCCGCTGATTGCGGCGTTTGGCGGGGCGCACACGCCGATCCCTGAACCGATCACCGCAATGTTGGGTGAAGCGCTGCCCGCCAATGATCAGCGGCAGGATTATTTGCGCGGCAGCTGGCATGAAGGAAAGGTCGTGGCGGCCGCAAAACAGGATAGTTCGCTGCTGCTTACCTTATCCAAAGCCGCCTGCCTGATCATCCGGCCACCCTTTGCGCCGGCAGCCGTGGCGGGCGATTCCGTCAGCATTTTGCCGCTTGCTTGACTTGGCGTTTATCGTTGCCTAAACGTTCGTCGTCTGTTCTGGACGGAGGAACATAATGCTCACGCGCAAACAGCACGAGCTGATCTGCTTCATCAACGATCGCCTGGCCGATTCCGGCGTTTCCCCTTCTTTTGAAGAAATGAAGGAGGCGCTCGACCTGAAATCCAAATCGGGCGTGCACCGCTTGATCAGTGCATTGGAAGAGCGCCAGTTCATCCGCCGGTTGCCCAATCGCGCGCGCGCGCTGGAAGTGCTGCGCATGCCCGATCGCCCGGAACCGGCCCGTAAGGCGAAGACGTCCGCCCCAGCCGTGGCTGGCAATGTCCGCAGCATGCCGCAACCGGCCAATGATGTGATCGAAATTCCGCTGCATGGCCGAATTGCCGCCGGTGTCCCGATTGAGGCGTTTGAGGATCATGCAATGCTGGCGGTGCCCGCTGCGCTTTTGGGCGGTGGCGAACATTATGCGCTAGAAGTTGCCGGCGATTCGATGGTCGATGCTGGTATTCTCGACGGCGATTATGCGCTGATCCGCCGCACCGATGTCGCCCGCGATGGCGAGATCGTCGTCGCGCTGATTGAAGATAGCGAGGCCACGCTGAAATATTTCCGCCGCGAAGGCGCGATGGTTCGGCTCGATCCCGCCAATCGCGCTTATGATCCGCAGCGTTATGATCCGCGTCAGGTTCGCGTCCAGGGCAAGCTGGCCGGGCTGCTGCGCCGTTACGACTGATTGCTAGGCATCGCGCTCGGCGTTGCGCCGGAGACGGCGCTTGGGACGCCGCTTGGGACGGCTGCATAGAACCAGCAGTTAATCGAGAAGCGGGAATCGGCAAAACGGCCTGACGGGCAGTGTACCGGCAATACCTCATGCGGCATCCAAGAGGGGAAGGCAGCGAGCCGGTTATGCACGGGTGCGATATCGACAAAGCGCGCAGGGCTCAGGTCGGTGGAAGCGGCATGCCGCCGGGCAGCGGCATGCAGGCGAAGCGCACCACCGGTGAACGCCACAGGCTCGGCGTTGAAATAATAGACCAGGCTGAGGACACGTCGCCGTTCCAGATCAACGGGCCCTGTCCGCATGTCGATATGCTGGCGGTAAAAGTCACCGTCATTATGGCTGGCAACGTCCATTTCGGTGCCCGCGATTTCAAACGGGGTCACCGCCAGTTCGCCAATAAGCAAGGCGACCAATGGCTTGAAATGCCCTTTTAGGCACCGCCGCCAATCGGTAAAATCGACGTCGCGCAGCTGCCGGGAATGGCGGACGTCAGATCGAAGCGCGCCGTCACGCACGCGCGACGACACAAAATTGGCTTCGTGATCGATAGCCCAAGCCAACAACGCCTGCGCCTCTGCTGGCGGCAAGACATTGTCCCGAACCACATAGGGACCGACGCGATCAAGCACGGATGGCGGCAACGTCATAGCTGCTTTTGTTTCGCCAAGCCCTGCATACTGCAACATAAATTATCGTTTCCCTGGGCAGCGCGCGCGTGCACACGCCACGGATGGCGATCATCCGGTTGACGCACGGTCACCACCTGTCGGGTAGCCAAGGTGATCGCGACTCCGCCCGTCTGCGCCAACATGGGGCGATCAAGCCGCAACCACCGTGGCTGACATCGCAAGGGCAGGCGCCGCTCGCTCACCACAATGTCGGCCCCGCGACACGCGGCGATCAGATCGGTGGCAGGCAGCAAATAGGCACTGCGGGTCGCAACGATGCGCCACTGCCTGCCTGCAATCACGCGGTCGGCTATGCACAGATCTCGGCTGCACCGGGCGAAGCGATGTTCAGAGAGCAACACCGGTTCACCGTCAAACCCGCCATTTTCGGCCAACATCATACGGGTATAGTCCCCTGCTCGGTCGCGCAGCAGTGCAATCTCGCCGTCAATCGTGCGCAGCGCCAGATGCCGACCGTCGGCGGTCACCAACAGATCGGGCGGCGGCGTCGAGACGGCCCAGAAAGCACCGATCGCCAGTGGCACCACCCCGATTAATCGCGCAGCCGACCGCCACAGTGCGATCCAAAGCCCGCCAAGGACTATCAGGGCAAAGCTGCCCTGCGGCATCGCCGGCAACGCAGTGACAGCGCCCGGCGCGGCCGCAATGGCATGGGCGATGGCCAGAACCAACCTTAAGGCCTGCTCAACCACCCACCAGAAAGGCGTACCCAGCCCGACGAGATCGAATAGAAGTGCCAATGCTTCGGCGGGCATAACCAGAAAGGTAGTCAATGGGATGGCGACGATATTGGCGAGCGATCCGTAGAGCCCTGCCTTGTGGAAATGATATAGCGCGATCGGCGACAGGGCCGCCTCGACAACGATCCCCGTCAGCAACAACGAGGCAAGCTGGCGCGCGAGCCAGGGCATCCATCCCTCGTCACGTGCCGCAAACCACGCCTTGACGCGTGGCGATTCATGCAGGGCGATAATCGCTGTTACGGCTGCGAACGAAAGCTGAAAACTCGGGCCGGCCAGCGCCTCTGGCCAGCACAACAGCACAATGATCGCGCCCGTCGCCACCAGCCGCAGCGTCATCGCGGCGCGGCCAAGCGCGACGGCCAGCAACACCATCAGCGCGGCCACGCAGGACCGGACGGTAGGCACTTCAGCGCCAGTCAGAATCGTATAGCCAATCGCTGCCAAGGCCCCTGCGCCGGCAGCGATCAGCGGCAATCGCCAATGGAGCGCCAACCATGGGCTGAGCGAGAGCAGTCGAAGCACAACCAGCATCACGATGCCAACCACAGCCGTGATGTGCAGACCGCTCACCGACAGCAAATGGGAGAGCCCGGCGCGGCGCATCGCTTCTGCATCGTCAAGCGGTATCGCGCCCTGATCCCCCGTCGCTAGCGCCGCCGCAATGGCGCCGGGCCCACCTGCAACCTGCGCCCGAACATGCATCGATAAACGCGCCCGCAGCTCGCCGCCGCTGGCATCGCCGGGCGCAATCAGCTCAATTGGTCCAAAGCCCCTGCCCGTCGCCCCAATCCCGTCAAACCAGGCAACACGCGCAAAATCATAGGCGCCGGGCACCGATGGCGGCGGTGGCGGCACCAGCCGGGCACCCAGTCGAACCACAGCGCCCCGTGACAGGTTCCTCGGCATATCCGCAATCGGCAGATTGACTCGCACATGCGCTGGCAGTGCCGCAGCCAAGCGACGGCCAGGCCGATCGATCGTCCGGATGGGCGCCAGCCGCAGCCGGACGATGCCACGCGGCGGCAGCATCTCGATCCGCTCCACTTGCGCTTCGAATTGTACAACACTGGCCTTTGTCAGTGGCGGGCTGGCAACGCGCTCCGCCTTTGCCCAAATCAATCCCAAACCGATCGCAACGCCAGCGCACCCAATGGCAACTGCCCGCGATGCTCGCCCCCCACGATCCACCGCCAGCGCCAGCAGCGCAACCGCGACCAACGCCAGCATCATGCTCGTCCAGGCCTGCGGATCGGGCAACCAGAACCAGGCGCTGACGCCCAACCCCAGCATGACGGGCACCCATAAAAACAGTTGGTCACGCTCAAGATCGAGCCAGTGCTCAATCGGCTGCGGGTGCCTCTCCACGCGCCACCACGCCGCAGTTTGAAGCGGGGCAAGGGCCGTGCTAGAGGCGCGCGTGGCTGAACTGGCCATTGAAGTTGAAGAGTGGGAGCAGCCGCATCGTGGCGCAAGTTAAGAAATTGTCGCAGCCATGAATGCGGTGTCAGCCCAACCCCCTGTGGTGACGCGATTTGCGCCCTCACCCACGGGGTTTTTGCACATTGGTGGTGCCCGGACCGCGTTGTTCAATTGGCTATTTGCCCGCGCCCAGGGCGGCACATTTCTGCTGCGGATCGAAGATACCGATCGCGCCCGGTCAACCCAGCCTGCCATCGACGCGATCCTCGATGGGATGCAATGGCTCGGGCTCGATTGGGACGGCGAGGTTACCTATCAGTTCTCGCGCGCGGCGCGCCATGCCGACGTCGCGCACCAGCTGCTCGCGGCTGGCCATGCCTATAAATGCTTTGCGACCGCCGAAGAGCTGACCACGATGCGCGAGGCGCAACAGGCCGCCAAGCAGCCGGCGCGCTATGATGGTCGCTGGCGTGATCGCGATCCGGCCGAGGCCGCTGCCGGCGCGCCCTTCGTTATCCGGCTCAAGGCGCCGCGCGAAGGCGCCATGACGATTCAGGATCGCGTGCAGGGCGACGTCACCGTCCAGAATGCCGAGCTGGATGATATGGTGCTGCTGCGTTCGGACGGCACACCGACCTATATGCTCGCTGTCGTCGTTGACGATCATGATATGGGCGTCACGCATGTCATTCGCGGCGATGATCACCTGAACAACGCCTTCCGCCAGATTCCGATCATGCAGGCGATGGATGCCATTGAGGGCGGCTGGCCCGTGCCCGTTTATGCCCATATCCCACTGATTCACGGCACCGACGGCGCAAAAATGTCGAAGCGGCATGGCGCGGTCGGGGTCGACGCCTATCGCGACACTCTGGGCATTCTGCCCGAGGCGCTTGATAATTATTTGTTGCGGCTCGGCTGGGGGCACGGCGATGATGAGATCATCAGCCGGGCGCAGGCGATCGACTGGTTCGATCTTTCAGGCGTCGGCAAATCACCCTCCCGGTTCGACATAAAAAAACTGGAAAACCTGAACGGCCATTACATTCGGCTCGCCGATGATGATCGGTTGGCCCGGCTGGTGGCGGACCGGATTGGGGACGATATTGGCGCGGCTGGATATGATCTGTTGCGCCGCGCTATGCCCTTCCTGAAGCCGCGCGCCGCCAATTTGCTGGAATTGGCTGACGGTGCCGGCTTTCTGTTTCGCGAACGGCCATTGGCCATGGATAGCGATGCCGCGACGCTTTTGGCGGGCGCCGCACCTGCCCTGCTCGCCCAGATACACGCCGCGCTTGACGCCCTGAATGACTGGGATACGGAAGGCCTTGAAAATGCCGTCCGCCAGGTGGCTGAGGCGGCCGGGGTGAAACTCGGTGCGGTTGCGCAACCCTTGCGCGCGGCGCTGACCGGACGAAAGACATCGCCGGGGATTTTCGACGTGCTCGTTTTACTCGGGCGGAATGAAAGTCTCGGCCGAATTGCTGACCAGATGGCGGGCACATTGGCCGCTGGCACAGAAACGCTTTAGACAAGAAGAGGGACCTATGACTGACACCGCAAAGCTGATCATCGATGGCGCCGAAAACGACTATAAGGTGGTCTCTGGCAGTGTCGGTCCCCAGGTTATCGATATCCGCAAGCTCTATGCGCAGACCGGCAAGTTCACCTTCGACCCCGGTTTCACCTCAACGGCGAGCTGCGAATCAGGCCTGACCTATATCGATGGCGATGAAGGCATCCTGCTCCATCGCGGCTATCCGATTGGCCAGCTCGCCGAACAATCAAGCTTCATGGAGGTATCCTATCTGCTGCTCAACGGCGAATTGCCGAGCAGCGACGAGCTGAACAAGTTCACCTATACGATCTCGCGCCACACGATGCTGCACGAACAGCTGATGACCTTCTATCGGGGTTTCCGCCGCGACGCGCATCCGATGGCGATCATGTGCGGCGTCGTTGGCGCGCTCAGCGCCTTTTATCACGATTCGACCGACATCACCGATCCCTATCAGCGCATGGTTGCCAGCCACCGGCTGATCGCCAAGATGCCGACGATTGCGGCGGCGGCTTATAAATATTCGGTCGGCCAGCCTTTCGTCTATCCAAAGAACTCGCTGTCCTACACCGGCAATTTCCTGCGCATGACATTTGGCGTGCCGGCCGAGGAATATGAGGTCAATCCGGTCGTCGAAAAGGCGCTCGATCGCATTTTCATCCTGCATGCCGACCACGAACAAAACGCGTCAACATCGACGGTGCGCCTGGCAGGGTCATCGGGCGCCAATCCGTTTGCCTGCATCGCGGCGGGCATCGCGTGTCTCTGGGGACCCGCACATGGCGGCGCCAACGAAGCCGCGCTCAACATGCTGCGCGAGATCGGCACGCCAGACCGTATTCCGCACTATATTGCGCGCGCCAAGGACAAGAATGATCCGTTCCGCCTGATGGGCTTTGGCCACCGCGTGTACAAGAATTACGATCCGCGCGCGACGGTGATGCAGCAGACAGTGCGCGAAGTGCTTGGGGCGCTCGGCGTCACTGATCCGATCTTCGACGTGGCACTTCAGCTCGAGGAAATGGCGCTTAACGATCCCTATTTCATCGAAAAGAAGCTGTTCCCGAACGTCGATTTCTATTCGGGCGTCATCCTGTCGGCGATCGGCTTCCCGACCACGATGTTCACGGCATTGTTCGCGCTCGCGCGTACCGTCGGCTGGGTTGCACAGTGGAACGAAATGATCGCCGATCCAGAACAGAAAATCGGCCGTCCGCGCCAGCTCTATACTGGGCCGGCCCAACGCGATTATCCGGCGCTCAGCGGACGCTGATCACGGTTACCCTCTTCAAGCCGCCTCGGTTAACCGGGGCGGCTCAGAGGGCGCGATACGGCAGGGTAAAGACAAACCGCGCGCCCTGCCCTGGGGCGCTATCGACTGTCACGTCGCCGCCCATCGCCCGCGCCAGACGCCGGGCAATATACAAGCCGAGCCCACTGCCGCCCGGTTCGGTCGCGTCAATGCGCTCAAATTTGTCAAAAATGCGCGCCTGATCCTCGATGGCGATGCCCTTGCCCTGATCAGCAACAACGACGGCGGCGAAATCGCCATCACGCTCGGCACGGATCCATACCATGCCATCATCGGGCGAATAGCGCACGGCATTGCCGATCAGATTGACCAGCACCTGTAACGCGCGACGGAACTCACCCGTGGCGGGCAGGCTTTCCTGGACGCTTGGGCGATCGATCCGAACTTTGACGGCGGCAGCGCGCACCCCAAGCAAGCCAGCGGCGCGGCGCGCGACATCGGCCATGTCGATTGGTTCGGCGGCAACCACGAAATCGGGGCGTTCAATCGCCTGGAGATCGACCAGATCATCGACCAGCCCCAATAAATGCCGCCCAGCCGTCGCGATATCTGCGGCATAATCGGCATAATCCTGGCGCAGCGGCCCTTCCGATTGGGCGTTGATGCTGTCAGCGTTGGCAATGATCCGCCCCAGCGGCGCCCGCAACGCCTTGTCTAACCGAGTGCTGAAGGCTGCGGGCAGGCCAAGTTCTGCTGTCTGCGGCACAATCGGCGCAAGCGGTTGCGCCGTCTCCATCATCTGGGTCGCCCCCGCAAAGCCAGCAAAATTGCCCTCGATATCAAGGCGCGGGGCGGCAGAAAGCAGTACCGGACGGCCGGTCGCGCGGATTTTAGCTGGCTGCTCGGCGAAACGCTGGCGCATCGCAAGCGCACCCAGAATTGGAAAAACACCGCTGGAATCTTCGGCCAAGATGAACAGCCGGGTTAGCGGCTGACCCAGCAGCGGCGGCGCATCAAAGCCATGCCGCACGCCCGCGTCTGCCGACAGAAACGTCAGCCGCAACGCCGAATCCGTTTCCCATAGCCAGTTGGCGGCGCTGCGAACAAAGTCGCGCTCCCGCACACCATTTTCTGTGGTCGGCTGCCAGGGCTGACGCAGTTTCCATCCCGTGATCGCCAATCGGACGCCGTCATCGCCGACGGGTTCGGCGCGTACCCACATATCGACATCGTCGTCACCATCGGCAGCAACAATACCGCGCGACACCAAAATCCGCAGCCGCTGCACCAGTCGAACCAGTGTCGCCAGCTGCGGCACGGCAAGCGGGGCTCCAATCTCACCGCCCGCCCGAGCGTTGAGCTCGTTCAACCGGGCATCGGCCTCGATCAGGCGCCCGGCGGCGTTGACCAGGCCGTACACCGGCGGCAGGCCAGGATCGATCACATTCATGCCCGTTGCGCCTTGATCAACGCCATCAGCGCCTGGCGGAAATCGGGATGCAGGCTCAGGGTCGACAGTGCTTGCCGCGCGTCATCGGGGCTTACCGCCATAATCGCGTCAATCTGGTCAGCGAACGCTTCCACATCGCGGCACGGATCCGCTTCACACAGGGCAAGCCCAATGGCAGCGATCGCCGCACGATCGAGCGCTGCCGCTCGCAGCGCCAGCCAGAGCCGGTCGGCAATAGGATCGAGCACGATGTCACGTGTAACATCATAGCTGAAATCCAGTGCCTGCGCGAGCAATGCAACGAAAAGCGCCACACGCCGGTCGCCAAGGGACTCGACAAGTAAATCAGGCAATTCATGGGGTTGAGCGCCAATTGCAGCGGCCAGCCGCACGGCCGCTGCCTCCAGCCGATCCCCTTCATCATGCGCGGCCAGGCTGCGCAGGGCGGCCTCGGTCAAGGCGCGGTCGAGCGCTGCCGAGGGCGGTGATAGGACCAGGCTGCGCAACGCCGCCGCCGTCCACCACACCAGGCGATGATGCAATTCGGCCGGTAAATCGCTGCGGGGTGCGCCACCCGTGTCGATCGCAGCCCGCCGCCGCGCATCCGCCGCCAGCAAGCCGGTCGCTGCGGTTGCCACAACGCCATCTGGACTGCCGACCAGCCGCGCCACCAAACTCGGTCGGTCCGGATCATCCGGTGCGGCCGGGAACAAGGCCTCGCCCAAAACTTCCTGGCGTACCCGCGCCAGCAGCTCACGCATTAACTCGCCATCCTGCAGCAGACCCGCCTGGCGAAGCGCCGCCTGCACCATCAGCGGATCGTTCACCAGCCGCTCGGCCAGCTCTGGTTCCCCACGGCCGATCAGCAACCGGGCGGCATATTGGCGCAATTCGCCCTCGATCGCGCTGGTCAGTCTGGCGATTGCTTCGGCCAATCCACCGCGCACACGGTCATCAAGCCGTGCCGTTTCTGCGACAAAAAAGTCATCGATCGCGGCCATGACCCGTCGATCCGCACACACATCATCAGCCGCGCCGCGGGCAAGCAGCTGGCTGGCACCATAAGCAGTGCCATCGTTCACGTGCGATGGGTCGATCGACATGGTCCCAGACGTAAGGATACAGCGTTAAATTCAAGCTAAGGCTTTTCTCGCAACCGCTCAATAACGGCGGCAAGTGACACGGCTGCGTAACTCGCGCCGGCCCAGAGTCCGAGCAAAGGATAGCCCATCCCGACAAAGGGCAGCAGAATCAATGGATAGGCAGCCGGACTGCCCCACCACCGCTGTCGCTGGCGATCATTGGTGCTGCGTTCGAGCAGTGCCGCAAGAACCACAAAAGCCACCGCAATCGTCAGGCCAGTGCCAGTTCCCTCCGCACGGCTGATCGACTGGCCGAGCAACAGCACTGCCGCCGCCGATCCTCCGGCAATGACGCCCCGCTGGACAAGCGCTTCGCTTTCCGCATCGCGCATCCACGACAACACGGCACCCGTTGCCAATCCGGCAATCGATGCCGTCACCAGCGGCAGGCCAATAATCGGCAAGCCCCAGGCCATCAGCCCAAGCCCCAGCGCCATCACGCCCGCCGAACAGCCACCGACCACCAGCCCCGGCACCGCTCGTCCGATCAGCCACGGAAGGGCCAGCCGGGCCATCGGCGCGATCACGAAGCGATCCACCCAGGATATGCGGTTGGACACAAAGGCGCTGACGACTTCCTCATTGCGCGCGCGCAGGCGGGCAGAATCGCGTTCGATGCCATGGCCGTCCCGTGCCGCGCCGCCGGGCAGCAGCAGATGATCGGCCCCTGCCTGCGCGGCGACCCGCAACAGCGTTGATTCGAAATCATAATCCTTGGGCAAGGCCGCGACATCAGTGATCCGTTGCGCTTCGACCCGTGCAAGCCCCGCCCAGATTGCATCGGCGCCGACGCGCTCCAATCCCGGCAGCGCATCAGCATCTGCGGTCACCAGCAGGGTATCGCTACCCTCGCTGCTCAACAGGGAGATTACGCTATCGGTGGTGACGAGCCCATCGGCGATCACTAATATTCGGGCGAGCGGGTGCAGCTTTTCCTCGGCCTCACGGGCGGTGCGCACGATATCCACACCAATCCCACGCCGCTTCATCCGATTGACGGCACCCACCAATTCGGGGGTCAACCGGGTGACCACGATGATCAATTGCCCCGCCCCCGCTGTCACCAGCAATCGGGCCTGGAACTCGATCAGCGTCCCGCCGCCGAACGGCAGCGTTGCGGCGAGCATGTCTGGACGATCATGAGCGTCGTCGGTTGCGAATATCAGCCCTGCAAGCATGGCAGGCGCTTACGGCCTCAATCGCTGCTTGGCAAAGGGGCGTGACGTTCGCCCCCAAACGAAAGATTTAAGTCCGTTCGACCGCGCGACGGACGCGCTGGAGCATCTGCGGCGCATGCGGCAGGCTTTCACTTGCCTCTGTCGCGATCGCCAGCAGGCGAACGGCCCCGAAACTGGCGGCGAGCCCCTTCAGCCGGAGCGCCGCATCGCGCCATTCACTGGGCGCAACGGCAATCTCCATCGCCTTCACTGCGCGATGGGCGCTATCGATAAAGGCTTCACGCAATTCGGCGATCAGAGCGGGCTCATCGCCCACTGCTGCCGCCAACGTCGCATCAATTGCACCGGGATCATATGCCATTGGGCAAATTTACAACTCGACCCGTTAACACAAGGTTATGCTATTCGCTTTGTTCCGCCAGAAATCGTGGTAAACCTGCCGCATGAGCAGAAGTTCGCGGATCATCGACCTCATGCCGAACGTGGCGGAAACTGCGACGGTCGATGAGCTGTTGCTATCAGCCCCCCAAGCGGAAACCCAACCCGAAATAACGCTTCTGGATGAAGATCTTGTGCCCTCGCCGCCGAAGCGCAGCGCCTGGGCAATGGTCATCCCAGCTTTCGCCTTGATTGCAAGCGTGGCGTGGTTTGGCGGCATGATCTGGCTCAGCTGGTCGCGGCTGGAAATTGGCATTGGCCCGCTTGAGCTTGTGCAATTCGTCGCTGCGCTGTGCATGCCTCCGGCATTGATCGGCATTTTATGGTTGCTGGCGATGCGATCCAGCAGTGCCGAGGCGCAGCGTTTCGGCGCGACCGCCCGGCAAATGCGCGCCGAAGCGGCAGCACTCGAACGCACGCTCGCGATCGTCTCCCGCCAGCTTGATGCCAACCGCCATACGCTGGCGAAACAAACCAACGAGTTGATGATCATCGGCGACGGGGCAAGCGAACGCCTGGTCGCGATCAGCAATGGTATGGGCCACGAAATCGCCACCGCTGACGATCAGGCGCGGCGCTTGGCCGACGCGATCAGTACGGCGCAGAACAACCTTTCTACCTTGCTGGCTGCCTTGCCCAAAGCGCATGGCGAAACAGCCAGCCTGACGAAGACGCTGGAAGCGACCGCGCAGATCGCCAGCGATCACGCCGCCGCGCTGGACGGCCAGATGGTTGCGCTGGCTGAACGCGGCCGTGAAGCCAATGCGGTTGCCGGCATGGCTGCTCAAAAACTCGCGTCCCATATCGCCCGGATGGAAACAACCAGCGAAACAGCGGGCGCACGGCTTGAAACCGTTACTGCCGAAATGTCCGGTGCAATCGATGGCCTGGTTGATCGCACCACCAGAGCAATTGACGAAGCGCGCCAAACCATCGCCGCACAGGGCGAAGAAATGATGGCCGTCGTTGCAACCAATCAGGCTGCATTGGACCGCACTGGTCGCGAATCCGTTGAAACGCTCGGCAACCGGATCGCTGATATCGAAACAGTGATTGATCGCATTACTGCTCGGCTCGACGAGCAACGTACCGTCAGCGAGGCGATGGTCCGCACTGTCGAGGCTGACTTTACGGCGGTCGAAACCAAGGTCGCCGCGTTCCACAGCCAGGGTATTGATCGCACGCAAACCCTGGCCGCATCAATCAGTGCATTGGGCGGGTCCGCCGATGCGATGACGGAGGCGCTCAAGACCGGCGACTCAATGGCCAAAACAGTTATTGGCACAACGGAAGAACTGCTTGTCGCGTTGGATGCCGCTGCGCGCGAAATTGACGAGACCTTGCCAGAGGCGCTCGCCCGGCTTGAGGCAAAGATCTCCACCAGCCGCGGCGTGGTTGCCAGCGCCAAGCCCGAATTGCTCGCGCTTGTTACTGCTGCAGAGAGCACGCATGACGCCATCGAGGCGATTGCCCAGGTCATCCAGACTCAGCGCCTCACGCTCGATCAACTGTCTGCTCTGCTGATCCAAACGCTGGAGGATGGCCGCGACAAGGCCAGTGCGATTGGCGGAACGCTCGACGAGGCAATCAGCCGCACTCATGATTTTGCGGAACAGGCCGCGCCCCGATTGGTCGAAGCGCTGATGCGGGTCCGCGACACTGCCGCCACCGCCGCTGACCGCGCGCGCGAAACATTGGCCACGGTCATCCCAGAGGCGGCGCGGTCGCTGGAACTGGCGAGTGCTCAGGCAATGCAGCGCGCGGTGGGGAATGCGGTGGAAAGCCAGGTCCACGCCATCGCCGCTGCCGCCGACAATGCAGTGGAAGCCGCTGCGCGCGCCTCTGATCGGTTGACGCAGCAGATGCTGACAATCGCGGAGACAACATCGCTTGTCGAGAACCGCATCGAAGATGCCCGCGCAGAACGTGAAAAGGCCGACAGTGATAGCTTCGCTCGGCGCGCCTCACTGCTCATCGAAGCGCTTAACTCCGGCGCGATCGACATTGCCAAAAGCTTTTCGTCGGAAGTGTCGGATAGCGCCTGGGCGGCGTATTTGAAGGGCGATCGGGGCGTTTTCACGCGCCGCGCTGTCCGCCTGCTCGATGCCGGCGAAGCGCGCGATGTTGCCCGCCTCTACGACGGCGACGGCGCATTCCGCGAACAGGTCAATCGCTATATCCATGATTTCGAAGCGATGCTGCGGACGATTCTTGCCCAGCGCGATGGCGCCCCGATGAGCGTGACCCTGCTATCGTCAGACATGGGCAAACTCTATGTCGCGCTTGCCCAGGCCATTGAGCGGTTGCGTACCTAACGCTTTCGGGACGCCACGCAGGAGCCCCTGCACAATCAGTCCCCCAGCGACTCGCCCTGCTTCCGTGGCAACGGGTCACATTGCAGCCATCAATTGACGGGCTGATGCTCGGCGGCTGGCGCGACGCTGCCCAGTCAATTTCACGGGGCAGATGCTGGACCAACGTTCGGTGACAAGCAAAAGAAAGTGCCATTCCGTCGCCATGCAAAACAAGGCAGTGGCATGAGCGCAAATCGGCCGGCATCGACAAGTCATCGCCGTTCAGTCCCCGATTTCAGCCGGTCCAGCCGATACGGACTAATTGTGGCGACACCTATTGGTGATGCCATCGCGGGCACCGGCCATCAACAATCCCGCTTCAGGAATCGCATTTCACTCCGCTTTGGTTGAGATTACGGATCAAATATGCGTTAGAGTCTGTCCTGATGAGACTGAATCGATAGGGGATTCCCAAGCGGGATTGATTGTGATTCAAGCTGCTGGCTGGGCAGGAGGCCAGCAGCGA